>SESA01000366.1_pt1 | contig 30995 bp, 29 predicted proteins | sample 3171451 | NCBI WGS metagenome assembly SESA01 (sample SAMN06051862, study PRJNA518727) | freshwater metagenome | biome: subpolar coniferous forest; feature: holomictic lake; material: water; isolation source: holomictic Lake 227, 8 m depth | place: Canada: near Kenora, Ontario | collected...
TGTGCGTCTTTTTGCGCTTGGGCTGTATTTACAAATACAGCCGCTGCGCTCAAAAAGCCCCGCATCAACCCTCGGCGCTCTCAGATCATTGCGACAAAATAACCCAAAAACGCTCTAAAGAAGGAACTTCCCAATCTGCACCACTTTTCATCACGCCCGCTGAGCCCACGCATCTTAAAAAATCTCACGCAAGGATGCAAAGGGGCAAAAAGGAAAGAGAGCGCCACCTCCCAGCATGCCATCCCGGGCGGGACCTCTCCGCAATCCCTGAGCGTTGAAAAAAGCACGGCACCGAAACGCTGGAGGGGGTCCCTTACGTTCGTGCGGGATGACGAGCATGTTGGAACGATTTTCCTTTGCGTGAATCCTTTTCGGGCACTTTTCCAAAAAAAATCGGTGTCAATCCGCGAAATCTGTGGAATCGGTGGATTCCAGATTTTTCATAGGAACCGGAAATGAACGCTTGCACTCCTCTTCCCCGCCCGGAATATCCGCGCCCCCAGTTCGTCCGCCGCGACTGGCTCTGCCTCAATGGGGAGTGGGAGTTTGAAATCGACCAGGGCGACAGCGGGCTTCACCGGGGCCTCCTGGACCGCCCGCTCCGCGACCGCATCCAGGTCCCCTTCTGCCCGGAGTCGCCTCTCTCCGGCATCGGCAACACAGATTATCTCAACGCCGTCTGGTACCGCCGTGAAGTGGTGATACCCAAGGAATGGGAGGAAAGGCGCATCCTGCTCCATTTCCAGGCGTCCGACTACGACACGTTTGTCTGGGCGAACGGCGTGGAGGTGGGCCGGCACCGGGGCGGCATGACCCCGTTTACGTGCGACTTGAGCGAGGCCGCGCGCCCGGGCGAGCCCCTCACGCTCGTCGTTCGGGCCCGCGACAACGCACGGGATTCCATGCCCTCGGGCAAGCAAGCCTGGACGTATGGCAACAGCGGCTGCCACTACACCCGCACCACCGGCATCTGGCAGACCGTCTGGATGGAGCCTGTGCCTGCGCGCGCTTCGCTGGGCCGGCCCAAGATCACGCCGGACACCGCCAACGGCCGCTTTGGGATTGAGCAGCCGATCACCGGGGCGCAAACAGGCCTTCGCTTTCGCGCCCGGCTGAGCGATGGCGAGGGCGTCGCCGCCGAGACGGAAACGCGCTGCGGGGTGGACTTCACCCCCCGGCTGGAACTGACCATCCCCCCGGGACGGGCCCGACTCTGGTCGCCCGAAGACCCGCACCTTTACGACATCACGCTCGAACTGCTCGACGCCTCGGGGCGGCTCGTCGATGAAGCCGCCACGTACGCCGGGCTGCGCAGCCTCTCCATCGAGGGGGCGGCGGTGAAGTTGAACGGAAAGAAGGTTTTTCAACGCCTGGTTCTCGACCAAGGGTACTACCCCGACGGCATTCTGACCGCCCCCACCGACGCCGCCCTGGAAGCCGACATCCGGCTCGCCAAGCAAGCCGGGTTCAACGGGGCGCGGCTCCACCAGAAAGTCTTTGAGGAACGCTTCCTGTATCACGCCGACCGGCTCGGCTACCTCGTCTGGGGGGAATTCAGCGACTGGGGCCTGGGCGGGCTGGATGCCTTCCAGGGCTGGGAAAAAACGGAGGCCGGGGCGATCCAACGGAGCGGCAACCACTTCGGCACGGATTATCCCCCCGGCTACCTCACCCAATGGCTGGAAGCCTTGCAGCGCGACTTCAACCACCCGTGCATCGTCGGCTGGTGCCCGCTCAACGAATCGAACCAGCGGATCGCCGAGCGGATCACGCCCCACGACGACGTCATGCGGGGCCTCTTCCTGGCCACCAAATTGTTTGACCCCACGCGCCCCGTGCTGGACGTCTCCGGCTACAGCCACCGCATCGCCGAGGCCGATATCTACGACGCGCACGACTACACACAGGACCCGGACAAATTCGCCAAACGCCACGCCGCCGGAGGGGTCTACCGGAACGACTCGGAAGCCATCGCCTCCATCCCCCACCGGGGGCAGCCCTACTTCGTCAGCGAATTTGGAGGCATCCGCTGGAACCCCGGCGTCGCCAAAGGCGACGGCTCATGGGGCTACGGCGACGACCCAAAAACGCTGGAGGAATTTTACCGGCGCTTTGAAGGGCTCTGCCGCGTCCTGCTCGAAGCCCCTCACCATTTCGGCTACTGCTACACGGAGTTGACCGACGTTTTCCAGGAACAGAACGGGCTCTTCACCTTCGACCGGCAGCCCAAGTTCGATCTGGCGCGGCTGCGCGCCATCCAGCAGCGCCCCTCCGCCATTGAGGCAGCGTAGCGAGGAGCTTGCCCCGCCGGGGCGTTTGGGCCTATAAAGGCGCACCCGCCATGCCACCGCCTTCCCCCCTCCCCGTTCCAACCATGACGGCGCCGCTGGGACTCTGGATCGGGTTTGGCGTCTTCATCCTCGTGATGCTGGCGCTCGACATGGGGCTTTTCCACCGCCGCAGCCATACCGTGCGCTTTAAAGAGGCCGTCGGGTGGACGCTCTTTTGGGTGGCGCTGGCCCTGGCCTTCAACCTGGGCCTCTGGCATTTTGCCGGGCGCGAAAAGGGGCTGGAGTTCCTCACCGGCTATCTGATCGAGTACTCGCTGAGCGTGGACAATGTCTTTGTCTTCGCCCTTATTTTCGGCACCTTCGGGGTGCCTTCCCAGTGGCAGCACAAAGTCCTCTTCTGGGGCATCCTGGGCGCGCTGGGGATGCGCCTGGCGATGATCGTGCTCGGCACGGCGCTGGTGAGCCAGTTCCATTGGCTGCTCTATTTCTTCGGCGCGTTCCTGGTCTTCACCGGCGCGAAAATGGCGCTCCAAAAAGCCGAGGAGATCCACCCTGAACGCAACCGGGTGCTCTGGCTGCTCCAGAGCCTGCTTCCCATGACGCCCACGTTCCAGGGGGACCGCTTTCTCGTGCGCGATGGCGGCCGCCTCCTCGCCACGCCGCTCCTGGCGGTGCTGGTGTGCGTGGAGGTGAGCGACGTGGTTTTCGCCGTCGATTCCATCCCCGCCATTTTCGGCGTCACGCTCGACCCTTTCATCGTCTACACCTCCAACGTCTTCGCCATTCTGGGTCTGCGCTCGCTTTACTTCGTGCTGGCCCGGGCGCTGCACCTCTTCCACTACCTAAAACCCGGCCTCGCGCTGGTCTTAAGTTTCATTGGCGTCAAAATGCTCCTTGGGCGCTCGGCCTGGGAGATCGGCACGCTCCCGGCGTTGTGCGTGGTGGCGGGCGTATTGGCCCTCTCGGTCGCGGCCTCTCTCCTCTTCCCGCCGTCTGAAAAACCGACTTCCGATTGACGCACGGGGCGGCAAAGCATAGAGAAAGGGGCTTCCCTTATGAACCAACAGATCAAGTTCCTGCTGCAAGAATCGGACATTCCCCACGCTTGGTATAATATCGTCGCCGACTTGCCGCATCCCCCCGCCCCGGTGCTCCACCCCGGCACGCATCAGCCGGTCACGCCCGCCGACCTGGCCCCCATTTTCCCCGAAGCGATCATCGCCCAGGAAGTCGCCACCGCGCGCGACATCCCGATCCCGGAGCCCGTCCGCGAAATCTACAAACAGTGGCGCCCCTCCCCCCTCTTCCGCGCCCGGCGGCTGGAACAAGCCCTCGATACCCCGGCCCGGATCTATTATAAATACGAAGGCGTCAGCCCGGCCGGGTCGCACAAGCCGAACTCCGCCATCGCCCAGGCGTATTACAACAAAGCCGAAGGCGTCAAACTGCTGGTGACGGAAACCGGCGCGGGCCAGTGGGGATCGTCCCTGGCCATGGCTTGCAATTTCTTCGGGCTCGCCTGCCAGATCTACATGGTCCGGGTCAGCTACAACCAAAAGCCCTACCGCCGCGCGTTGATGGAAACCTTCGGCGCGAAAGTAACCGCCAGCCCGAGTTGCACAACGGAGGTGGGCCGCGCCCTGCTGGCCAAGGACCCGGAAAGCGCCGGGTCGCTCGGCATGGCGATTTCGGAGGCCGTGGAAGTCGCCGCCCAGAACCCGGACGCCAAATACGCCCTCGGCAGCGTGCTCAACCACGTCCTGCTCCACCAGACCGTCATCGGCCAGGAAGCCGCGCTGCAAATGCAGATGGCCGGGGATGAACCGGACGTCGTCATCGCCTGCACCGGCGGCGGCTCCAACTTCGCCGGGATCGCCTTCCCCTTCATAGGCCAGGTGCTGCGCGGCGAGCGCAAGAAATTGCGCGTGCTGGCGGTGGAGCCGGAAGCCTGCCCCAGCCTCACCCGCGGGCATTACGCCTACGATTACGGCGACACGGCGCACCTGACGCCGATCACCAAGATGCACACCCTGGGCAGCACCTTCGTCCCGCCGGGGTTCCACGCCGGGGGGCTGCGCTACCACGGCATGGCCCCGCTGGTCAGCCAGGTGGTGGAAGAAGGGCTCGCCGAAGCGACCACGGTGGCGCAACTCGAATCGTTCGCCGCCGGAATGCAATTCGCACGGGCCGAGGGAATCGTCCCCGCGCCGGAATCCAACCACGCCGTGGCGGCCGCACTCCGCGAAGCGCTGCGCTGCAAGGAAGAAGGGGTCAGCCGGGCGATCCTCGTCAACCTCTCCGGCCATGGCCACTTTGACATGCAGGCTTACATGGACTTCATGGCGGGCAAGCTGACCAACTACGCCTACCCGGAAGAGGAAATTGCCATGGCGCTGGCCGGTCTGCCCAATGTTTAGCAGCCTGTGGAAAAATGAACCTAAAAACGGTGATGGAACCAGACGAGGCGTATCCAAATGGATACGGCGAGCCTCGACGAAAGTCATGCGCGGCCAGTAGATTGTGTCAGATCGCCCCGATCCACTGCCGTTTTTAGAGCGGTATAAATTTTGTTGTTTACACGCTGCTCTGCGGCGCGGGCCGATGCGCTTGAAGAGCCCGCGCATCAACCCCCGACGCACTCGCATCATTGTAAACACTTCAATTTACCGCTCTAGTACCTTGTTACAAGGTACTAGATAAACGGGAAACAATTTCCCCTCCCTTTTTCCTCGAAATTTTGCCGCCGCCGGGTTCTTCTGTCTTTTCTTATGCTTCGCGTAAAACCTTTCCAGGGGCTTCGGCCCGCCGATGATCTCGTCTCCCAGGTTGCTTGCGTCCCCTACGACGTCGTAGACGCCAAGGAAGCCGCCGCGCTGACCGAGGGGAACCCCTACAGTTTGATGCACGTGGACCGCGCGGAGATCGACCTCCCGGCCGGGACCGATCCCTATTCGGCCGCCGTGTACGAGAAGGCGCGCGAGACGTTCCAGACGTTCCAGCAGCACGAGGTGCTCGTGCGCGAGAGCGAGCCGTGCGTTTACCTTTACCAGCAGCGGATGGGGGACCATGTGCAAACCGGCATCGCCCTGACGTGCCACATCGAGGACTACGAGAACGACATCATCAAGAAGCACGAGAAAACCCGCCGCGACAAGGAGGACGACCGGACGCGCCTCATCGGCACGCTGAGCGCCAACACCGGCCCCGTCTTCCTGACCTACCGCGACACGCCCGACCTCAACGCGCTCACGGCGGAAGTCCTGTCCACGCCGCCGCTCTTTGACTTCACCGCGCCCGACGGCATCGGCCACACGGTTTGGCGGGTGCCTGGGACGCGCCTGGGAGGCTTCTTTGTCGACGCCTTTGCGCAAGTCCCCGTCGCCTATGTGGCCGACGGCCACCACCGGACGGCCAGCGCCGTGCGCGTGGGCCGGGAGCGCCGGGACGCGAACCCGTGCCACACCGGCGACGAGCCTTACAACTGGTTCCTGTGCGTTCTCTTCCCGGCCAGCCAGTTGCGGATTCTCCCCTACAACCGCTGCGTGCACGACCTCAACGGGCGGACGCCAGAGAGCTTTCTGGAAGCCGTCCGGGAGGCGGGATTTACCGTGACGGAAAATGCGGGTGACACCCCGGAGCATCCCGGCGAAATCCGCATGTATCTGGGGGGCAAGTGGCTTGGGCTTTCCTGGGCTCCGCAGCCTGACGCTGACCCGATTGCTCGCCTGGACGTGACGGTGCTCCAGGAGCGGCTCCTCGGGCCGATCCTCGGCATCGACGACCCGCGCACCAGCCGCCGCATCGACTTCATCGGCGGCATTCGAGGCACGGGCGAACTGGCCGCGCGGGTGGACGACGGACGTGGAGCCGTGGCGTTCTCCATGTTCCCGACCACGGTGGATCAGTTGATGGACATCGCCGACGCGCACCAGATCATGCCGCCCAAGAGCACGTGGTTCGAGCCGAAGCTCCGCTCCGGCCTCTTCATCCACACGTTCTATATCCAAAATCAGGAAACCGAAGACCAAAGAATGGATCAACTTGAAATCCCCAAAGTAGCAGTAGTCGCAGAAAACAAAAAATGCTAACGAGCAATAACAAGCCGCTTTGAGCGGCCCTGGCTTGTCTATCTCCTTTTTATAAGGAATTATTTTCCCTCCTACCAGACCCGCGCCACCCGGTAAGCCGCGCGGGTGCGGCCGATCTCGATGAGGATGCGCTCCCCCTGCTTGCGGCCCACCAACTGACTCCCCAGCGGCGACTGCGGCGTCATGACGACGACCGTCCGCTTTTGGTGCACAATCTCTGTGCCTCCGGCGCGCGGGCCGATGAAATAGAGCGCCTGGCCGCCCTGGCTCTCCAGTTCCACCACCGCGCCGAGGTCGATGGCTTCCTCCGGGCCGAACCCTCGCGCCTTCAACGCGGCAAACTCCTCCCGGGCCGCCAGGGTCTCAGCCGCCTGGCGGGATTGGCCCCGTGCGAGATAGGAAGCTTCGAGGCCCCGCGTATCGTATTTGTTTTCGGCCCGGCTCTGCTCGTGTGTCGCCTCCTCGTGAGCCGCGCGGGCGGACTGGGCCAGCAACGCCAGTTCGGCATCCAGGCTGGCGACGATCTTTTGGATCAGGACGGCTTTTTTTGAAAACACGGGCGCTTACGCTTTCTTCGGTTGCGTGATGTGCGGTTCGCGCAGGTAGATCGGTTCGAGGCTCCCGCGGGCGGCGATGGCCCGCCCTTGCGCCGCGAGCCGGGCAAGCCGTTCCGCGGATGGGTAGCAAAGCTGGACGGGGGCGGGGAGTTCCGCCGCGATTCCTTCCGAAGCCAAAACGGGCAGGTTGCACGCCGCCACCTTTTCCGCCAGCGCTGCCGCGCTCAAGAGGAGCGGCCCTTCCACGCATTCGCCGGAGCGCACGTGGGCGAAGGAGAACGTTTCGCGCCGGGCATCGCCGATGGCCACGTATTCGCCCTCCGCCAGCGCCACCAGGGAGGGGAGCCCGACGAGTTCCATCCCGGTGGCCAGCGCAAGCCCCGTGGCTGCGGAAATGGCGATGCGCACCCCGGCGTAAGATCCCGGGCCCAGCCCCACGGCGATCTGCCCGATGGCACTCCCTTCCGGCACGGCCCGCAACGCCCGTTCCAGGACGCCGAAGAGTTGCGAGCTGTGGCTGCGGCCCGCGCCGCACGATTCGCTGAAAAGGAGATCCCCTTCGCCGGAGAGCAGCGCCACGCTGCCCTGGGTTGAGGAGGTTTCGATGGAAAGGGTGATCATAGGGAAATCTCCCGGTCGTCGCCTTCGCCCACGCCGAAGCGGATCCAGCGGACGCCCGGCGGCATCAGGGCGGCGAATTTGTCGGCCCACTCGATGACGGTCACGCCGCCGCCGTCCAGGTAGTCGTCCAGGCCGATGCCGAGCACGTCGTCGGCCTCCTCCAGCCGGTAGAGGTCGATGTGGAAGAGGGGAAGCCGTCCGCCGGGGTATTCGTGGATGAGGGTGAAGGTGGGGCTGGTGACGTCGCCTTCCACGCCCAGACCGCATGCCAGCCCTTTGGTGAATTGCGTTTTGCCCGCGCCGAGATCGCCCGCCAGCGCCAGCACGCTGCCGGGGCGCAGTTCGGCGGCCAGGCGCTGGCCCAGGAGGAAGGTTTCTTGCGGACTATGCGAAATGATCGAAGCCATGAAGGGTGGTGGAATGCCGATTCGCCGTCAAAACGCCCACCCGTGTCAAGGGCAAACGCCGGAAGGGCCATGCGCGCTCGATGCGGGCGGCCTGGCGGGGAGGGGAGGCAAAGAGCAGCTCAAAATCCTCGCCGTCGCCCAGTGCTTCCGCCTCCGAACAGCCGGGAGCGCAGGGGAGCGGGCCGCGGAGGGCGAACCCGCATCCGCTGGCGCGCGCCAGCCGGGGGAGGTCGGCCCCGAGCCCGTCGCTCAGGTCCATCATCGCGTGCGGGCGGAAATGTTCGGCAAGCCAGCGGGCTTCGCGCAGGCGCGGGGTGAAGTCGAGGTGCCTGCCCGCGAGCGATCCGCCTAATCGCCCGGTCACGAAAAGGACGTCGCCCGGCTTGCCGCCGGACCGCAGGACGCACCGAGCCCGCTCCACGCGCCCGCTCAGGGCCACGGAGACAAAGACCGGGCCGGGGCTGCGAGTCGTTTCCCCGCCCGCCAGCGAGATGCCGAACTTTCGCGCGCACCGCCGCAGCCCGGCGTACAGCGCGTCCGCTTTGGCGACCTCCAGCGTGGGCGGGAACGCCACGGTGACGAGCGCGTGCTCCGGGAGCCCCCCCATCGCCGCGATGTCGCTGACGGCGCGGGCGAGCGCCTTCCAGCCGACCCGGGCGAAATCGGCGTCCGGCGTAAAATGCACCCCTTCCACCACGGCGTCGGTTTTCAGCAGCGTCCAGAGGGCGTCGCGGGGGCCTCCCACCACGGCGCAGTCGTCGCCGGGGCCCACCCGCAAGGCGGCGTTGCGGGGCGGGTTGCGCGTCCAGCGCGCCACGAGGGCGTCTTCGCCAAGGCGGGAGAGTTTCATGGGTTGCGGACGCTATAAAACATGACGCCGAGCATGAGGGTATTAAAAAGCGCGTGGATGCAAATGGGCGTCCAGAGGGAGCCGGTCGCCTCGTAGGCGAGCGTCAGGCACGCCGCGAGCACGAAGAGCGGCAGGAGCGTCCCCCCATTCATGTGGATGGAGGCGAAGAGGGCGCTGACCAGGAGCAACGCCGGGAGCGCCCCGAGGTGCCGCCGCAGCGTCCCGTAAAAATACCCGCGAAAGAGAAACTCCTCGGTCAGCGGCGCGGCGAAGGCCGCCATCCCTCCCGCCAGGAGGATGCGCCCCCAGTCCCGCCGTTCCACGGCCTGGGTGAAAAAGCGGGTGATCTCCTGGGGCTCCATCTCGGTGCCCCCCGCCCATTGCACCAGGACAAAGCTGGCGTAGACCAGCGGCAGCGCGGCCAGGAACAGCCCAGCCCCGGTGGCCGCAACGGCGAGCGGCCGGGCCGGGCGCAGGCCGAAAAGGCGCGTCACGGAAAGCCCGCGCGCGCGCAGAAAGAGCGCGATCCCGCCGTCGATCACCGCAAAAAGGAGGGCTCCCTCGACAATGCCCGCGTTGGTGAGCGCCTGCCGCTGGCTGGCGTGGAGCCAGGCGGAGAAGACCGTCGCGCCAAGCCAGGCGAACAGGGAGGAAACGGCCAGCAGATCCGGCAGCCCGAGGGGAGCCGCCCCGACTTTGCCCCGTCCCGCGAAGGACTGCCGCAAGAGCCGCCCGTAGATGCGCAGGCAGACCCAGAGGATCAGCACCCCGGCGGCGGCTCCCAGCCAGAGGCGCACGCCGGGGAGAATCCCGGCGGCCCATGGAACGAACGGCTTGTCGGTCATCGGTAGTTTTATAGGCCGTAGAATCCCGGCAGCCAGTAGGCGCGGCCCGGTTCCAGCGCGGGGAGGAGCTTCTGGGTCAGGTCGATCTCCACTTTGCTGCGGCTTTCCTCGCTGCCGAGGTATTGGAAAATCCGGCTCAGGCTGAACTGGGCTTCATAGGAGACAATGGCCGCATCGGGAGCCTTGGCCAGTTCCTTCGCCTTGCGGTAGGCGTCTTCGATTTCGCCCAGGCCGTCGATCAGCCGGGCCTCCAGGGCGTCGGTCCCGGAAACGACGCGGCCGTCGGCGATGCCCGCGCGCAGCGACTCCTCGGAAAGGTGCCGTTCCCGCGCCACCACGCCGACAAAGACCCCATAGGTCTGCATGACGAGCTTCTGGATGTATTCCTTCTCCTCGGGCGTCATTTCGCGTGTCCCGCTGAGCATATCCTTGAACGCCCCGCTTTTGAACGTCACCGGGACCACGCCGATTTTGCCGAGTAAGTCGTTGTAGCGCAGCGACTGGATGATGACGCCGATGGACCCGGTGAACGTCGTCGGGTTGGCCATCAGGTAAGACCCGCCGCATGCCGTATAATAGCCGCCCGAGGTGGCCATGGAGCCCATCGACACCACCACCGGCTTATTGCGGGCGCGCACGCGGCGCACCGCGTTGTAGAGATTATCCGAAGCCGTCACTTCCCCCCCGGGCGAGTCGATGGCCAGCACCACGGCCTTCACATTTTTGTCTTCCTCCGCCTGGCGCAGTTGCATCTTGATGTCGTCCACCATGGTGGCGGTCATCCGGCCCGCGACGCTGGAACTGATCAAGCCGCGCACCGGGATCACCGCGATTCGGTCCCGGCTGTTGCTGGCGCCGCTGCGCACGACCCGTTCTTCCAGCGGCTGCGGTTTGTGCAGGCGGCCCTGCCATTCTCCCCCGATATGTCCGGCGCGTCTCCTCACGAGGGCGACGTTGAAAATGAGACTGAGGCAGAGGACCAGCAGCAAAGCCACCCATAGACAACCAAACCTTTTGTTGCTCATAAGAGGTTCCAATCTTGCCCCAGAACGCCCGGCGCGGCAAGCGCGGCGTGAGAAGAAGTTGAGGGTTGAGAGAAAGGCATCGGGTCTTTCTCTCAACTCTCCACATCCCTCTTTCTCAACTTATTTGAGGCTTGATGCAACGCCGCTTCTTCGTGTTCACTACCTGCTTAATGTCAAACCCCACTCCGAAATACAAACGGATCGTCCTCAAAATCAGCGGTGAAGCATTAAGGGAGCACGGCAGCCGCGACACCATCTCGCCTAAAATCGCCAGCGACATCGCCCGTCAAATCCGGGAAGTGCATGACCTGGGCGTGGAGATCGCCGTCGTTGTCGGAGGCGGCAACATCTGGCGCGGCCTTTCCGCCAGCCACAAAGGGATGGAGCGGACCGCCGCAGACTACATGGGCATGCTGGCCACCGTCATCAACGGCATGGCCCTCCAGAGCGCGCTCGAAGCCCAGGGCGTCTCCACCCGCGTCCAGACCGCCATCGAGATGAAAAACGTTGCCGAGCCCTTCATCCGGCGGCGTGCCATGCGGCACATGGAACTGGGGCGGGTCGTCATCTTCGTCGCCGGCACCGGCAACCCGTTTTTCTCCACCGACACCACCGCCGCCTTGCGGGCGAGCGAAATTGGCGCGGAAGTGATCCTGAAAGCCACCAAGGTGGACGGCATCTATACCGCCGACCCGGCCAAGGACCCCACCGCCGTCAAATACGACAAAATCACCTACACGGAAGCCCTCACCCAGCGCCTCGCCGTGATGGATTCCACCGCCTTCTCCCTCTGCATGGACAACCGCGTCCCCATCATCGTTTTCGACATGATGCACGGCGACAACATCAAGCGCGTCGTCCTGGGCGAGCCGGTCGGCACGCTCGTTTCCTCCGGCGAAGAATCCGCCGTTCTCCAAACCAGCTAACCTTCTCTATATGAACTCCGACGACATCCTTCTGGAAACCGAAGATTCCATGGAAAAAGCCGTGGAATACATGCACCACGAATTTTCCAGCGTCCGCACCGGGAAAGCCTCCCCCGCGCTCGTGGAAAACATCGAGGCCGAAGCCTACGGCAGCAACATGCGCATCAAGCAGCTCGCCCTCATCACCACGCCCGAAGCGCGGCTCATCGTCATCCAGCCCTTCGACATGAGCACCATGAAGGCCATTGAAAAGGGGATCAAGGAATCCAAGCTGGGCATCAACCCCACCGTGGACGGCAAATTGATCCGCCTGCGCATCCCGGAGCTGAGCGAAGAGCGCCGCATCGCCCTTTGCAAGACTGTGAAAGTCATGGCGGAGGAAGCGCGCGTCCGCATCCGCAGCGCCCGGCGCGACGGCATGGACGGTCTCAAAAAGCTCGAAAAAGAGAGCGCCATCACCGAAGACGACCTCCGCGCCCTGGAGAAAGAAGTCCAGACCCTCACCGACAAATCCGTCAAAGCCATCGACACCGCCCTCGCCACCAAAGAGGCCGAAATCCTCAAAGTCTGATTTGCCCGCCATGAAAACGCCGCTCCTTTCCGCTTTGCTCCTTGCCGCCCTGATTCTCATATCGGGGAATACCCGGGCTGATGTGGTGCGCCCCGCGCCGAACTTCGCCTGGGCTGGCGGCAAGACGCTCAAAACCTGGAAAGGGCAGCCCGTCGTTCTCCTGATCGCCCCGTCGCCCCGTTCCGGCGCATTCCGCAAGCAATCGGCGCGCATCCAGGCCGTTTACCAGGATTTCGCCGCACGCGGCACCGTGTTCGTGGCCGCTTTCACCGATCCGCAGGCAGCCGACGAACCGATCCGCAGCAACATCCCCTTCGTCGTCGCCTCCAACGGCGGGCAGATTGCCGCCGATTATTGCTTCAACGGCGCGTTCGCCATCGCCGTCATCGGCAAAGACGGCAACCTGGACCTCAACAGCGCCAAAGTCGTTCCCGCCTCGCAGATCATGGACATGATCTACAACAACTTCGAGCAGCAGGAGGCTGAGCGGAAGTTGTAGGGGAGCGGAACCTGCGGGTTTGCTTTTATGAAAGCCGCCGTTTCCGTTGCTCTTTTGTTTTTCGTCACGCAGGCATTCGGCGAGTTGCAACTGATTGCGGGCAGTGAATCTCCGGATAAACACTATCGGGTCTCTGTCGAGAGGACAGATGCGCGGATTTGCTATCGGATCGACGGCCTACCCAGCGGACATGCGTTGCTTCGCATTGATAGCAGCTATCAACCGGAGAAGGGTGCGGAAGACTGGGCTTATCGGCAATCACTCGGGGCCGAGGTTCACTGGCGGAAGGATACAAATGCGGTAGCCATTGACGAATCCAATCACCGAGGAATGGGGGCCGTCCTTCTGATTGGTCGCCAGGGGAAAGGGTTTCGTTATGTTCCTGTAGATTGGAAAGCCCTGATGCATTCTACGGGAGAACCTTGGGACAGAGGGCGGCCCTTTTTCTCTGCCTGGGGAACAGGGGATACCGTGATTCTCGCTCTTGTTGGCAGGCTCTATTTCCAAGACGGCAACCGATTCGAGGAATCCGGCTGGCTCTTCACGCTGGATCTGTCGCAAAACGGGAAAGTCTTCCAAAAAGAGAAAAACAAGGGCAGCCCAAAGTAGATTTTTTCCTCTTCGCGCCTTTGCGTCTTTGCGTGAGACTTAACAATCTTTTTTCTCCATCGTCGCGCGCGCGAAATCCCGGCTCAATAGTCCGTATTCCACGATGTCTTCAAAGCCCCGGCCTTCCTTGAAGAGGTGCTCGCGGCGGCGGCCTTCGTAGCGCATCCCGATCTTCTCCAGCACGCGACCCGAGGCGGGGTTGGACCCGAAAATGCAACTCTTGATCCGGTGGAGCCCAAAATACGCGAACCCGAAGGCCGCCACCATCCGCGCAGCTTCGGTGGCGTAGCCCCGGTTCCAGTAGGGGACGGCGATCCAGTAGCCGAGTTCCGCACTCCGGTTTTCCGGTTCGCACCCCAGGCCCACGCATCCGACGAGCGTGGCGTTCCTCCGCTGGAGGATGGCAAAAATCGCCCCTTCTCTCGCCTCAAACATCCGGGCGTGTTGCCGGATCCATGTTTGTGCCAGGTCGGGCGGGTAGGGGTGGGGGATGTGCAGGGTGGTCGCGGCGATCTCCGGCGCGTTGACCAGGCGTAGTAAATTGGGCGCGTCCTCCAGCGTAAAAGGCCGCAGCACAAGCCGCTTGGTATTGAATGTCGGCTGGCACCCCATGGCTTCAGAGGGCCGTTTCCTTGGATGGAGGATGCAACCTTCTCCCCTAGTTATCGCTTGGGGGGGCGGGAAGCGCTTCTTCTTTTGCGGGAGTGGTGATGCCAAACAGGCGGGAAAAGACCCGTTTGGGGAGGCTTCTCCCGGCGTCTTCCTCGGCCAACTCCGCCAGCGCGGCGGCCTTGGCGTTTTCCCACGCGGCGGCGAACCCCGGGATGTTGACGAGGAGCCGTTTCTCGGCGCGGGCGTACACTTCCAGGTCTTGCTGCAAGCGGCCTTCCTGCGTTCCATTGAACCCGGCGATGCGGATGCGCAATTGCTCGTTTTCCCGCCGGAGCGCTTCTTGTTCGCGCCGGGTCTTCTGGACCGAGGAGGCCTCCAGTTCCATCCGGTCGCTCAAGTGCTGTTTGAAGCGGCCGAGTTCCAGCTTGAGCCGGAGGACGCGCCAGAGCGCGAGGGCTGTCAGGAAGAGGCCGAGTTCCAGCCCGAGGGCGAAGGGGTGGAGGAGAAGATGGGTATCCATGGTTCAGGGGGGGCCAAGGGCGGGGAGGGTTACACGGCAGTTTCGGGGCCCTGGTAGCTCAGGATCTCGTTTTGTTCATTGAGCCGCAGGATGCGGGGTTTGTGGGTGGCGGCTTCCTCGGGGGTGTAATGGCCGAAGTTCATGATGGTTACGCGGTCGCCGACTTTGCCCAGGTGGGCGGTGGCGCCGTTGAGTTCGATGATGCCCGCGCCGCGTTTGCCGTAAATGACGTAGGTTTCAAAGCGTTCGCCGTTGCCCATGTTGCCCACCAGGATGCGTTCGTAAGGGAGTAGCCCCACTTTTTCGGCCAAATCCTCGGAAATCGTCATGCTCCCTTCGTAGTGCAGACTGGCCCCTGTCACGGCCGCCCGGTGGATTTTGGACTTCAAGATCGTCATTTGCATGGGATTACCATGAGCCAAACGCTGAAAAATCGCAACCCCGAAGCAAGCGTGATGCTTGACCCAACTCGCGCGGTAGCGCGAACTGCCCCAGGCGGCTACGCCTGCTTGGAGCGGGGCTCGTGCTCTTTGGCTCCGCCCGGGCCGGGGGTGGTGACATACGGGCCCCCTTCCATGGGGGTGACTTTGGTGAAGGCGACATCGACTGTCTCCGACGGACGCCCGGCGAGCGGAAAATCCTTCCTTAAAGGGTGGAAGGGATAGCCTTCCCACATCAGGATGCGGCGCAGGTCGGGGTGGCCGGTGAAGCGGATGCCGGAGAGATCGTAGGTTTCCCGTTCCTGCCAGTTGGCGGCCGCCCAGACGCCGGTGACGGTGGGCAGTTCCGGGGCTTCCTCGGGAACGAGGGCCTTGAGGCGCAGGTAGTGGTTGGCCTCCATGGAGTAGAGGTCGTAGATGACCTCAAAACGGGGGGTGCTCCCCAGGTTGTCCACGGCGCAGATGTTCACCAGCGTGTCAAAGCCGAGCTGTTTTTTGGCGAAAGCGCAGACTTCCGCAATGCGGGCGGCATCAAGCGTGAGGGTGGTTTCCCCCCGGAATTCCTTCTTCCCGAGGACCGGGAACCGGGCTTCCAGGGCGGTGATGGCTTCGGGAAGGGTCATGCGAGGTTGGGGGTGGTGAGGCGTTTCTGGCCGAGCAGGGAGCGGTTGGTTTCGACCTTGCGTTGGAGTGTCATCAAACCCTCCAGGAGGGCTTCGGGCCGGGGCGGGCAGCCGGAGATGTAGACGTCCACGGGGATGATCTGGTCCACGCCTTGCAGGGTGGCGTAGCTGCGGTACATGCCGCCCGAGGAGGCGCAGGCGCCCATGGCGATGACCCACTTTGGCTCGGGCATCTGGTCGTAGATGCGCTTGACGGCCAGCGCCATTTTATACGTGACGGTGCCGGCGACGATCATGACGTCGCTCTGCCGGGGCGAGAAGCGCATGACTTCCGCGCCGAAGCGGGAGATGTCGTACCGGGAGGAGGCGGTGCCCATCAGCTCGATGGCGCAACAGGCGAGGCCCATCGGCATCGGCCAGAGCGAGTTTTTGCGCATCCAGTTGATCGTTTCGTCGAGCTTGGTGATGATGACGTTGTTTTCGAACTTGGTGTCGAAGGCAACGGGTGTCTGAGAAACCATGGGATCAAGACTCTACGGCCAGGGATTTTCGCCGCAAGCCGAAACTTGTGAAAAAAGGCACAAGCTCGGGGATTCCGAGTGAAAAGCCCGTGATTTGTGCTGGCGGGGAGGGCTTGCCGCAGGCATCATGGGGGCGAATTTTTATGAGCAACGCATTCTCAAAAACCATCGAAAACCTTAACGCCGCCTTCCAGGGCGAATCCAACGCTTCCCACCGCTACCAAGCCTTCGCCAAAACGGCGGATGCCGAGGGGCACGCCTACGTGGCGCGACTGTTCCGGGCGGCCTCCCGCGCCGAAGCGATCCACCGCGACAGCCACAAAGCGGCGATTCTGGCGCTGGGCGGGGTGGTGAAGGACTTCACGCTGGGCGAAGTGAAGCCCGGCACGACGGCGGAAAACCTCCAAGCTGCGATCCAGGGGGAAATCCACGAGCGTGACGTGATGTATCCCGAATTTCTCGCCGTGGCCAAGCAGGAAGCGGCCCGCGAGGCCATTCGGACGATGACGTTCGCCCTCAAGGTGGAAACCCAGCACGCCAGTCTCTACCAGGACGCCCTCGACAACCTGGGCCACAACGCCGATCTGCCCCTCTACGTCTGCCCGGTTTGCGGCGACACGTTCACCACGCTGCCCGCGAAGAGTTGCCCCGTCTGCGGCGAGGCGGTCGGCTCGTTTGAGCAGATCGCGTAGGTTTCGCGTAGGTTTTAAGAACTCACGCAAAGGCGCAAAGCGAGCAATAGGGTGCAGGGGCTATCCAACGCGCCTGTCATCCCGAAGGCAGAGAGGGCTCCCGCAAGCGTCTCTACGCTTCCTTGTGCCGGGAAATAAATTCCTTGGCCAGGGTGGTGTAGGCGATGGCGCCCGCGCCGACCGGCTCGTATTCCAGGATCGGCTGGCCGAAGCTGGGAGCTTCGCCCAGGCGGACGGTGCGGGGGATCATCGTTTTGTAAACGCGGTCGCCGAAGTGTTTGCGGACCTCTTCGACGACCTGGTTGCTCAAGTTGGTCCGGACGTCGAACATCGTCATCACGATGCCCGTGAGCGCGAGGCAGGGGTTGATGCCCGCATCGGCGATTTGGTGGATGACGCGGTCGATCTTGCTCAGCCCTTCCAGCGCGAAATATTCGCACTGAATGGGGACGAGGATTTCGTCCGCCGCGGCCAGCGCGTTCGTCATGAGGATGCCGAGACTCGGGGGGCAATCCAGGAAAATGTAGTCCAGCGGAGCGTGCTGGCGCAGCGGCTCCATGGCGGTTCGCAGCCGGGTGATGTGGTCTTCCTGGCGGGCGACTTCGATTTCCGCCCCGGCCAGGTTGATGTCTCCGGGGATCATCCACAAATTGTCAAAGCGGGTGGCCACGATGTGGTCCGCCGCGGCGGCCTCGCCGATGAGCGGCTCGTACATGCTCTTGCCCTCGGTGTCGCTCATCCCCAGGGCGCTGGTGGCGTTGGCCTGGGGGTCGAGATCAATGAGGAGGACTTGCTTTCGCTTGGCGGCAAGGCAGGCGGCGAGGTTGACGGCGGTCGTGGTTTTTCCGACACCGCCTTTTTGGTTCGCAATGGCAATGATCTTCATGGGGATGAGCGTTGCGAGATTAGCCGGTTTTGCGTTCTTGAACAGGGGGAAATGTCCTCTTTCCGCCATGCGCTTTTTGTGAGAGAGTTTCACCAAATTGCTTGAATGACTGAGTTTGTGGAGAAAATCACGGCGCGGGTTCGCGGGGTCACCCCGTTCCTGCACCGCTTCAACAGCACCCTGCGGACGCTCGTGCGCCGGGGGCTGCGCATGCCCCGGACGGTCACGGAAGGGCCGAACCTGCTGCCGCTTCTGATTCAGGTGCTGGCCGCGTTTTCCAAGGTCAACGGCGAGGTGCTGGAGGAGGAAATCGACTCCTCGCTCGGCTTCCTGCGCTACGATTACCCGGAGGCGGTCTATTCCGAACTTCGGAAGCTCTTCCGCCAGGCCCTCAATGAGCAGCAGGACCTGGCGAGCATGGCGCAGAAGCTTTCCACGCAGTTGAGCGACGACAGGAAAATCATGCTCGGCGTGCAGCTTTACGACCTGATCGCCAAGGCCGACATGAACAAGAGCGAGCAGTTGGTGGAGTTCTACGCCTTCATGTCGCAGCTCGGCATGGCGGCCCAGGCCATCGACATCGTTTACCAGCTCAACGCCTCGGACGATTCCGACCCTTCCATTTACGAGAAGGGGGCCTCGCCGCTGGAGTCCATCTGCTTCGGCTGCGGCCCGACATGCGACGTGGCGCTCAAGGGGCTGGCCCCCGAGGAGCGGCTGATGGCCTACCGCTATCACGAGCTGATCCTTTTCAAAAACCAGACGCAGCGGCCCGTTTACGTCCGCAGCCGCCCGTTGCAGCCGGGGGAGTTCTGCCGCGTCTATTCCGGCCAGCGCATCCTGCTGGGCGAACAGGTGCTCACCTACCAGGATCTCGTCTGGTATTTCGACGCCAAGAAGAACGTGGTGGTCGCCAACGCGTATCTTTCCATCGATGAGGACGGGGAGGTGGAGTTGGAAAAGAAGCGCAGCCGCGATTCGCGCCTGGAGGTCAAATTCGGGCTCAAGGTGCGCGTCAAGGCGCTCAAAAACGTGGACGCCGTGCTCAACGGGACGCTGCTCAAAGCCGGGGCCGCCACGGAGGGGACGCTGGATGACATCATCCGGTTCAAGAACGGCTCCCAGCTCCCCTTGGACGACCTGCGGCGCAAGGCGCGGGCGTTGGGCGGGCGGTTCCAGTTGAAGGCCCACAAGAGCGAATATCTCGTTTCCAACAACTCCAGTTTGCTGGAGGAGGACGACATCCTGCTCTCGCCCGGCTCGGGGGGCGACGTGCTCCTGCGCATCCAGTGTGATTACGAAAACCGCGTCGGGCGGCTGGAGGTGTTGCAGGCCGACCGGCCGATCCTCGTCGGCGAAACCCCCGTGCGCAACGCCGCGCCCCTGGTGGACGGCGACACGATTCTCATTGATACGGGCCAGATCCTCCGGTGCGATTTTTCCGAGCGGATCATCGAAGAGGAGCGCAACATCATTTCCTCGCTCGAAGCGCGCGATTTGACCCACCGCTTCAACCCGCACGAGACGGGCCTCGACGGCATCTCCTTCAGCGTCAGCCGGGGCGAGGTCGTCTGCGTCATGGGGGCGAGCGGTTCGGGCAAATCGACCCTCCTGCGGGTCCTTGCCGGGCAGTTGCAGCCGATGCACGGCGAGGTCCTGCTCAACAGCGCGCCGCTCTACGAGGACGTGGAGCGGCTCAAGGAACACGTCGCCTACATCCCGCAGGACGACGCGTTCGACGAGCATCTGACCATCGCCGAAAACCTCAACTTCGCCGCGGCCATCCGCGCCCCGCATCTCTCCACGCGCGATCGCGGACGGCGCATCGACACGAAGCTCGTCGAACTGGGGCTAAGCGAACGGCGCGATTCCATCGTCGGCTCGCCCGTGCGGAAAATCCTCTCCGGCGGCGAACGCAAGCGGCTCAACATCGGCCTCGACATGATCGGCGGCGCCGACGTCTTCCTCTTCGACGAGCCGACCAGCGGCCTCTCCTCCAAGGACGCGGAGCACGTCGTGGAGATCATCCGCTCGATGGCCCACAACAAGATCATCCTGGTGACGATCCACCAGCCCACGTCGAAGATTTTCCAGATGTTCAGCAAGGCGCTTTTGCTGGACAAGGGGGGCAAGCTCGTCTTCTACGGCACGCCGCGCGAGATGCTCGAGTATTTCGCCTCCGCCGAGCACGAACAACACTTCGGCACCGAACTGGGCGGCTGCCCCGCCTGCGGCACCACGCGGCCGGAGTTCATCTTCGACGTGCTCGAAACGCCGCTGCGCGATCTTTCCGGCGACATTATTTACGAGGAGAACAACCTTGGGCAGCTTGTCCCCGCCCGGCGCTATTCGCCCGATTACTGGCGGGATAAATACGAATCCTTCCGGCTGCTGCAAGACGTGCGCCAGGTGGCCGTACGCAAGCAGCCTGCGCTGCCGCTCCCGGACACCTCCTTTGCCGCCCAGACCGGTGGCAGCCGGCGGGCGCGCATCCGCTGGCGCGACGAGTGGACGCAGTTCCAGACGCTCCTGCGCCGCGCGTTTTTAAGCAAAATGCGCAACCGGGCCAACCTCCTCATCACGCTGGTCGCCGCGCCGGTGCTGGCCGCCTTGATCGGCAGCGTGCTCTATTACAACGAGAGCGGAAGTTACGACTTCGCCAGCGCCTACCACATCCCGACCTACCTCTTTTTCTCGCTGGTGGTGGTGATGTTCCTTGGGCTGACCAATTCCGCCGACGACATCATCCTGGACCGGGCCACGCTCCAGCGGGAGCGCAACCTGAACATCCGGCTCCCGTATTACATCATCTCCAAGGCGCTGGCGCTGGCGCTCTTCGGGGCCATCCAGTGTGCCATGTTCACGCTGATCGGCAACGCGCTCCTGGAGATCCGGGGGATGTTCTGGATCTACTTCTTTTTCAACTTCATCACGGCGTTCACCGGGATCGCCATGGGGCTCTTCATCTCCTCGCTGGTGGCTGACGGCAAGGCGGCGGCCAACGTCGTCCCCTTCATCTTGATCCCGCAAATTCTCTTGAGCGGCGCGCTCATCAAATACGAGGACATGAACCGGAACCTGAACCTCGCTTACGCCTTTTACCGCTGGTTTGCCGTGCATCCCGACCGCGCCAAGGACAAAGATGAAAGCGCCCTGCAGGTCCCCTTCCTGTGCGAGTTCATGCCGATGCGCTGGAGCTACGAGGCGATTGTGGTCGCCCAATACAAGCTCAACCCGCTGACCCGCCGCCAGGAAGAGGCGCAGCAGCAAATCGACGCATTGAAGGAGAAAATCAAGGTCAAGCCGCTGAACGAGGCGCAAGCGGCCCGGCTGGAGGATTTGAAGGACACCCTCGCGCTGCTTTCCGGCGTGGAGGGGGAGACGCCCGAGGATGTGCTCGGGCGCTTCAAGCGCGTGGATGCCGTGCTGCGCGGCGGCCCGCTGAAAACGAGCGAGTTGCGGCCCAAAAAGGAGGGGGTTTCCGCCGAGCGGCTTTTTGTGAACCAGAAAATCACCGACCTCGTTTCCAAGGCCGAGAGCGAGCAACTGGACTACCGCCGCCAGCCGCTCCACCGCATCAACGTCTTTTTCGGCCCCGACAAGTTCTACAACTTCCAACTCTTTGGCCGCGATTGCAGCCTCCACTTCAGCGTGCTGACTGTGAACACGCTCGTCATGCTCGGGTTTTCATTTGCGTCGCTCTTCGCCCTCTACGTGAGCCTCGTGCGCCAACTGCGCACGCAGCGGCGGTAGGGAGGAAGACGCGGAGAAGGGGGGAGAGGGATGCTCTACGGCTCGACGACTAGCCAGAGTTGGTCAATTTCCAGGGACTTTGTTTTGGGGTCGATTTCGATTTGGGCTTCGCAGGCGTCGGTTTTCGGGGGGATTTCCAGTGCGTGAAAGTCGATGCCCTGTTTGTGTTGCAGGTAGGGTTCGAGTTCGTGGGTCCGGAGCCGTTTTTTGCCGTGGAAGAAACGGAGCTTCACAGTGAAGGCTTCGACGAAGTTGGATTTTCCCTCGATCTCCAGCCGCACCAGTTTGCCTCGTAATTGTTCGGAGATGGGCAGGCGGCATTTGATTTTCTGCGCCTGGCCGGAGTTCCACCGGAGGGGGAAGGTGGGAGCTTGCGGGCAGAGCGTGCCGATAGCCAGCCGTTGCGCATCCGGCAGCCCGGCAGGGCGTTTCCGGTAAAAAACAAACTCCGGGGTTTTGTCGTGCAGGACAACCCGCTGGAGCATCCAGGTGGGGTACGGCTTTTCCAGGTAGGAGGCGATGGTGCCCGGGTCGCCGTCCTTTTCCATCCGCTTGCGGGCGGAGAGCCAGACGTGCCTGCGGCAATACCAAAATTCATCGGCTTGGCTTGCCATCGCTTCCAGGGACTTCTCCATCTGGAAGATATTTTTCCAGGTGGACCATTGGAGCCGCGCGGCGGCGTCGGCGTCCGCAAGCATCGCGGCGAAGCGCATGGTGTCGTGGGTAAAGACGCGGCATCCCGCGGGCGTGCTCCGCACGGCGGCGCGCAGGTCGGGGAGGTAGCCGAGTTCAAAGGAATCGCGGTCGCCGATCGCGGCCAGGATGACGATGGCAAGGCAGAACGTGGCTGCGGGACGCCGCCGAGCCCAGGCCATTCCGGCGGGCCAGCGCTCCCAGAGGCGCCGCGCTCCGGCCCAGATCAGGAGCGAAAGCGGGATGGCCAGCGAGCAGAGGAAGCGGTCGGCGGTGCGCAGCAGGGGACGGGGGGGAAAGAGACTCTGGAGGGCGCAGTTGTAGGCGAGGTAGAGGACAACGGCCCATGCGACGATGGCCCGTTCCTGACGATCGCCGCCGCGCCACATTCGCCAGCCGCCCAGCAAGGCCAGCGCCAGGAAGCACGGGTCGAGAAAGCCGTTGGTGCAAAGGCTGCCGAAGAACCGGAAGGGGAGCGCCCAGAGGTGGATCGATTCGGTCCCCTTGCGGCCGCGCGCGCCGAGATTTGCCGTGATGCTGTGGAAGCAGTCGCCGCAGAGATGGTAATAGAAGAGCCCTTCCAGGCTCACGAGCGCCAGCCATGTCAGCCCGACAACGCCCAGCCAGAGCGCGGCCTGGCGCAGGGGAAAGCGCGGGTTCTTCCATGAAAGAACGGCCGCCACCGCCGCCAGCACGCAAAAGACGAAGAGGCCGGTGAGCCGGTTGGCATAGACCAGGGCGCAAACCACTCCCGCCGCCAGCGCCCACGGGAGGCGCTCCCGCGCGCTTTCCCGCTCTGCCAGGGCCAGCCAGCAGAAGACGGCGGCGGCGATGAAGACCCCTTCCGAGAGATCCGGCATCGGGCGGTAAATCACATCGTCCAGCAGCGGGTGGAAGAGGTAGGCGAGTGCGCATCCCCAGGCGGCAGCGCGGTTTTGGAAAACCCGCGCGCCCAAAAGGAACGCCAGGAGCGCGCCGGAGGTGAGGTAGAAGAAAGGGACTCCGTAATAGGAAACCAGCCCGGGACCAAAGACCCCCTGCAAAACCCAGGACATCCCCCACAGCGGCCAGCGCAGGAAGTGAAAACCTTGCGGGCTCCAGGCGGCCGCCCCGCGCAAATGCAGGTCCGCGGCCATCCACCAGTATTGGAAGTCGTCGCCCAAGCCGGGCCCTTGAAGAAAAAGCAGGAAGACGCCCAGGGCGAGGAGACCGACGGCAAGACGGTCGGTGCGGGAGGTTTGAAAAGGGCGGTTCATGGGCGTTTCGATTCGAGAACCGAACCCGCCTGCCGCGAAGTGGGCTTCCAACGGCGGATCCTTTGCAATGCGGCGTCGGCGAAGGCGGCGCAGCCGAGGATCCAATACGGCTCCAGGTAAAGGCGGAAGCGCGGCCGGACGTTCGCCGTGAGAAGGATGACAAGGAAGAGGCCCATGATGGACAGCCACCAGGCCAGGTGAAAGCGCCGGGGCTGCTGTCGCCCCATCAGGAGGAAAAAGCCCGCGAACGCCACGGGCATGTAAAGGGGGATGCCGGTTTCCACGGCCCCGTCGCCGTAGCGGGTATCGGGGGTGCGGCAGTTCGTCAGAAGGCCGTTCCAGCGTTTGGCGAGGCGGTTGAGCCATGCCGCCTTCGCGCCGGTGTCGATGGAGTGGAAGAATGCGGTGGTTTCCTCCTCGCTGGCAAAGGAGCGGCCGGTCAAGGCCCGGGCGTTGTGCCAGAGGCCGGGCTGGGCGTTTTCCACGGCCCGATCCTGCCGGGTGGTTTGGGCATTGATGGCTTCAAGATCCTCGGAGGGGGAGCGGTGGGCCGTGCTTTTCCATTTGTGGAGCATCAAGTCCGGGAGTTGCAGGGGACGGCGGAGGCAGACTTCCATGCCCAGGCGTTTGCAGAGTGCCTCGGCGTTCCGGTTGGTGTACGGCTGGTTGTGGTCCCGTAGATAATTTTGCAACGCTTTTAAGAGAACCTGGCGGCGGGAGGCCTTGGGAAAGGAGGGGTGAAGCTGCCATGCCTGGACCATGGAGCCGCGCAGTTGCGCGGTGTACGGCTCCACGCCGGGGGCGACGTGCGAGGCTTCCGGCGCGATGCGCAGCAGAGACGTGTAGAGCATCAGTCCGGCCTGGCTGGTGCGCGTGGCGAAATGCGTGGGCAGGGCGACCAGGAGCAGAATCCCCAGCGGCCGCAGCGCCTTGCGCCATTGGGGCCACGCGGCCAGGAAAACCAGTGCGAACCCGAAAGCAAAGAAGAGTTTCCCTTCGGGCCGCGCCCCGGCTTCCAGCACGAGAGCCACGCAGAGGAACACGAAGGTCCGCTTTTCCGGCCGCAGGGTGTAGAGCGTTCCGGCCAGGGCCAGCAAGGCCGTGCAAAAGACAAAAACGGTTTCCGTCATCAGCGCGTGCTCAAACCAGATCAACGACGGGTCGGCCGCCACGAAGAGCGTGACGGGCGGGACGATCCATTGCCAATGGCGGAACCACAACCGGCACAGGAGCGCGGTGAGGGCCACGGTGAGCAATCCCGCGAGGTGCTGCGCGAGCGGGATCACGACCAGAGCCGGAATTTTCGGGACGGCGAACGCCAGCGTGTACAGGACCGGCACGAGGAATGTTTTTTTCGAGAGGATGCCGAAGCTGTGCGCTTGGAGGAGATGGTCGGGCGTGCAGAGCAGGTCGGCCGAGTCGGGATGAAGGGTCCCGTAAGGGAGGTCCATCATCAGGGCGGCGCGTAAAAGAAAGCCCACAAGGAGGGCTGGAAGGGTGAGACACGCCAACCGGCGCAAATTCCAATGACTATCCATGTCAGGAAGGCTAAAGGATGACTGGAGGGTTCGGCAAGACGGGAGAAACACGGAAAGCGCCGCGTGGAATCAAACCCGCACGGGTAAGGGTGCGCCCTTGCGCGCGCGTTCCTTCGCGACGAGTTGCAGGTATTGGGGGACGAAGGGGAGGCCGCCCAGCGCGGGAAGCAGGTAGCGGCCCGTGCAGAGGACCCCCAGCGCGGCGGCCGTCGGCGCGTCGAAGAAGGGGGCGTAGAAGAGGACCAGCGCGGCGTCGCGCGTCCCCACCCCGGCGAATGTCAGCGGCAGCAACCCCGCGAGAATGGCCAGCGGCGAGAGAGCGAGGTTGGAGAGGAAGGGTGTCCAGGCTTTGAGGGCGAGGATGAACATCCAGATTTGCAGCAGGTGGAGGAACCAGATGAAGACGGACGTCAATGTTACCTTGGCAAGCTGCCGTTTGCTGGCCCAGAAAAAGCCGTGCATCTCGTTCCATGACGCCTGGAGCGTTTCCATTTTGGCGGCGATTTTCTTGGGGCCAAACCGGGCGGCTGCGTTGAAAAAGAAATCTGCGAATCCCTTGGAGCCGAGCAGCAGCGCGCCGAAAAGGAAGATGCCGGCCCCCCCCGCCGTCATGGTCCAAAACAGGGCGTCCTTTTGCGGGTAGACCAGCAGGCCGAAGACGCACCAGAGCAGGAGCGAGAGCATGTCGCACGATTTTTCAAACACGACCAGCGAGAGGGCGAGGCTGCCCGTCATGCCCCCTTTGTCGCGCATAAAATATGCCTTCGCGATGTCCCCCATTTTGGAGGGGAGGACGAGGTTCAGGACGCTCGCCACGAGGATCAGTTTATTCGCCTCGCCGAAGCCGAGTTGCCCACGCGCGGGCATCAATTGCTGGAGCCGCCACGCGGTGCAGAGCGTCAGCGGGATCACCATGGCAAGGCTCAGCGCGAGCCAGAGCGGATCGCTATGGGTGAAGGCGGCCAGCAGCTTCGTGCAGTCGATTTTCCAGTAGATCAGCGCCAGGATGCCGAGGCTGACGAGCAGGGAGAGAATCTTTTTCATAGTTCCCGTTCGAGGCGGAGCGCGGCTCCGGGGGCGAGGCTCTTCAATTGCGGGGTGAGGTCGAGCCACGGCTGGAGCTGGCCGGGCTGGTAGGTGCGGCTCATGACGACGTAGATGGAGGTCTGCGAAGCCCCCAGGCCGGCGGCGCGGACGGCGCTCCAGCGCGCGGCGGAGGTCACTTCGTCCGACACTTTGAGGCGGCCCCCTTCCCAGCGTAGCGTTCGGCGGAAGGCGAAAGGGGCGTTGCTCTTTCCGGTGATGAGGAGTTTCTGGAGGAGCTTGCGGACGAGGTCGGGGTTGAGCCGGCCTCCGCAGAACATGATCAAGCGCAAGACGAGCAGGTTGAAGGGGGTCATGGCCTTGGCCTTGGCCCAGCCAAACGGCCCGGAGACGGTGACTGCGTTGGGGTCCAGCTTGAGCGCGTAATGCCCCACGAGGTGCGCGACGGCGGTGCGGGGCTTGCCTCCCGCAACCTGGAGGGAGACTTGGGTGTCGGAGGTGACGAGCTTGCCATCGCGGAAGAACTTGAAGACGCCCCCTTTGTTGAGCGCGAGGTAGAGTTCCGCGCCCTCCCGGCGGTCGATGAGCAACCCGGCGTTGGGGAAGTGGACGCGGCCTTGCGGGCGCGGCAGGTGCCTGGGGCGCTGGGGGAGGTAATCCCGGTAAGCGAGCAGGTAGCTCCAGGTGTGGTGGCCGATGATGTGGTCGTCGGCGTAGCACGGGGCGAGCCCGGCGCGCAGCCCGGCGAGGAAACGGTCGTTGATTTCCAGGGCTTGCGGGAACCATTTCCCTGCAAGCTCGAAGCCGTGGGGGAAATAGTTATATGTGTTGCGGCTGGTGTATTCCCCGCCGAAGCTGCCGTCGGGATGCATGAATGCGGCGGCGAAGGGAATGGCTTTTTCCAGCGCGGCGCGTAATTCGGGGCGGCCCGTGAGGTCGTACAACTGCGCGAGAAGGCCGATGGTCAGCGTGTGGTAGCCGGGGTCCGCTCCCTCGTATTCCTGGAACCAGCCTTCGGGGTTTTGCCAGGAGAGGAGGCTCGCCAGGCGCCGTTCCTTGAGGGCGTCCCACTGCGTGGTTTGGAGCTGGCGGCCCGCGAGTTCCAGGCAGAGCAGGGTGAGCGCGGCGTGGTTGGAGAGCCGCCCGCTTTCGTGGTGGCGGGCCAGCCAGTCGGCCCGGCGGGTGAAGAAGGCGCGCAGTTCGGGGGAATCGAGCCCCAGGAGGCGGCTGCTTTCCAGGCAGGCCAGGAGGGTGAAGGCGGCCGCCCCGGCGGCTTTTTCAAACGGGAAATAGTCGTCGCACGAGCCGTCCGGGTGGGCGCTGCGGGCGGCGTACAGAATGCCCGCCTCCACCCATTGCCGCAGGGCGGGCTGGTTATAGTAGGGGTTGCCGGGCGTTTCGGTGGCGTAGGCGAGCGCCAGCGGCCAGACGAACTCCTGCGCCATGCCGCTGGGGAAGTCGATGATCTTGTAGTGCCAGTAGTTGCGGTCGAAGCAGCCGTAGGTGGCGCTGTGGGCGTTCCGGTCCTGGAGGGTCAGGATTTTGGGGATCTGCGCGAGCGCGTGCTGGGCGAAGAGTTCTTTCATGAGAGCGGGGTTTCGGGGCCGTATTCCCGCTGCCGCGCGCGCAGTTGGATGTCTTCGAGCAGGGTGCGGTTGACGGCGATGATGTCGGCGATCAGGCCGAAAATGAGCAGTTGCACGCCCACGAGCGTGCAGATGGTCGCCAGGATGAGGCTCGGCACATGGGCGCGCTCCGGGTCCAACGTAAAGAGGTAGCACCAGCGCAGCCCGAGGCTGATGCCGAGGCAGATGGGGCCGCTCCCCAGCACACTGAAGAACCACATTGGCCGGTAGGTCATGAAAATGCGCAGGATGGTGAAAATCGAGCGCTGCACGTAGGCGCTCATGCTTTTCATCAGCCGCGAGGGGCGCAGGAAGCCGTTGACGCGGATCGGGACGGAGCGGATGGGGATGTTTTTGCGCCCGGCCTGGATGATCGTTTCCAGGGTGTATGTGTATTTGTTGAACACGTTGAGTTGCATCGCCGCGTCGCGGGTGATGGCGCGGAAGCCGCTGGGGGCATCGGCCACTTCCGTCCCGCTGGCGATGCGGACGATGAGGCTGCCGATTTTCTGGAGGAGTTTTTTGAACGGCGAAAAATGATCGACGTTGCTGATGGGCCGCTCGCCCACGACGATCTGCGCCTCGCCGCAGAGGATCGGCCCGAGGAGTTTCGGGATATCGTCGGCGCAATATTGGTTGTCGGCGTCGGTGTTGACGATGATATCCGCGCCGTGTTTGAGGCAGGCGTCGAGCCCCGCCATGAACCCCTTGGCCAAGCCCTGGTGAAAACCGAGATCGACGATGTGATCCACGCCATGCTGGCGGGCCACTTCCACGGTTTTGTCGCTCGAGCCGTCGTTGATGATCAGCCACTCGACCTGATCCACGCCGGGCAGGGTACGGGGGAGGGCGCCGAGAGCGATTCCCAGCGTTGCTTCCTCGTTATAACACGGAATCTGGATGATGAGTTTCATAGGGGCTGACCAGCCCGATGCTTATAATGGTTTCAATCCGGAAACGCAATCGCCTTGAATCCGGCGAGGGAACGGGATACCAATATCCCCTTTCCCTTTTTCTCATGGCCCGCACCAAAAAGCGCATCGTTCTGAAATTCGGCACCGGCATCCTGACCCAACCGGAGGCGAACACGCTCGACCATGCCCAGATCGCGCGCCTCTCGGCCGAAGTCGCCGCCGTCGTGCGCGCCGGGCACGAGTGCCTGCTCGTCTCCAGCGGAGCCGTGGGGGCGGGGCTGATGACGCTTGGTTTTTCGGAACGTCCGGGCGATCTGGCGGGCATCCAGGCGTGCGCCGCCGTGGGCCAGTCCAAGCTGATGAATTTGTACGACACCGCGTTTGACGCTCACGGGCTGCACGTGGCCCAGCTCCTCCTCACCTACCGCGATCTCGACAGCCGCAAGAGCTACGCCAACGCGTGTTCCACCTTGAACCGGCTCTTGAGCGAGGGGAACGTGATCCCGATCATCAACGAGAACGACTCCGTGGCGGTCGAGGAACTCCGCTTCGGAGACAACGACCGGCTCTCCGCCGAGGTGGCCATCCTCGCCGGGGCCGACCTGCTCATCCTGCTCACCTCCGCCGCCGGGCTCCTCAACGGCGGGGAACTCATCCGCGAAGTTGAAAACATCGACGCCGTCATGCACTATGCGAAGCCGACCAAAGGGAAACTGAGCGTCGGCGGCATGGCCTCCAAGCTCCTGGCCGTCAAGAAAGCCGTGCAGGCGGGCATCCCCACCGTCATCGCCAGCGGCCGCGCCCCGCACGCCATCGCCTCCATCCTGGACGGGGAGCCCGTGGGGACCCGCTTCCTGGTGAAAACGGCATAGGCCCCGGTTGGCGGAGCGGCTTTTTTCTATCCTCTATCTTCTATCCTCTTCCTTAACAAATGAGCCTCAAAGACACCATTGAAGACCTCGGACGGCGGGCCCGCGCCGCTTCCAAGAAGCTTGCCCAACTCTCCAGCGCCCAGAAGAACGCCGGGCTGCTCGCCATGGCCGACGAACTGCTCGCCTCGCAGGAGGCGCTCCTTGCCGCCAACGCTCGGGACGTGGAGCGCGCCCGCAACGACGGCCTTTCCGGCGCCATGATCGACCGGCTGACGCTCACCCCGGCGCGCGTGGCCTCCATGGCCGAGGGCATCCGCACGGTCGCGGCGCTGCCCGACCCCGTGGGGCAGGTGATTACCCGCTGGACGCGCCCCAACGGGATCGAGATTTCCAAAGTCCGCGTTCCCATCGGTGTCATCGGCATCATTTTCGAGTCCCGCCCCAATGTCACCAGCGACGCCGCCGTTTTGTGCACCAAGACCGGTAACGCTACCATCTTGCGCGGCGGGAGCGAGGCGATCGGCTCCAACCTGGAGATCGCCGCTGCCCTAGGCCGCGGAGCCGCGCGCGCCGGGTTGCCGCAAGACGCCATTTTGCTCGTGCCCACGACCGACCGCGAAGCCGTCAAGCTGATGGCCGGGATGGACCAATACATCGACATGATCGTTCCCCGGGGCGGCCATGCGTTGATCGAAGCCGTCGTCGCGGCGGCCCGGATGCCCGTCATCAAGCACTACAACGGCATCTGCGCCGTCTATGTGGACAAGGCGGCCGATCTGGCCATGGCCGAGGCGATTGTGCTCAACGCCAAGACCCAGCGGCCCGGCGTCTGCAACGCCATCGAGACGTTGTTGCTGCATAAGGACATTGCCGAACGGTTTTTTCAGGCCGCAGGCCGGGCCCTCCGGGAAAAGGGAGTGCAAATCCGGGGCGACGAGCGCGTGCGCGCCATTCTGGGTGAAGGCGCCGTGCCCGCGACCGATGAGGATTGGAACACGGAGTTCCTCGATTTGGTCCTGGCGGTGCGCGTCGTTGATTCGCTCGACGAAGCCGTTGCCCACATCGAGAGCCACGGCTCCCACCACAGCGACTGCATCGTTACCGCCGACACGGAGGCCGCCGAGGCGTTCCTCAACCGGGTCGATTCCGCCACGGTCTACTGGAACGCCAGCACGCGGTTCACCGACGGCGGGGAGTTTGGGTTCGGCGCGGAGATCGGCATCAGCACGGATAAACTCCACGCCAGGGGCCCGATGGCGCTGGAGGAACTGACGACCTACAAATACCAGATCCGCGGCGCGGGCCAGGTGCGCCGGTAGCCCGCGCGAAGAAAAAATCACCTTACGCCAGGCGCAAAGGAGAAACAAAACATCCTCTTCCTTGCGCCTTTGCGTGAGACGTTTTGAACTGCGCGGGTTCCCGCCCAGGGCAAACGCATCTAAAATTTCAGAAGGGAGAGGAGATAGGAGTGATCCCAACCAGCGTTTTTCTGCTTGCCTTTGATGCCGCGCTTTTTGGTGGTGTCTGCTTTGAGGATGTTCAGGCTCATGTGGCGAAGGATGGCGAGGTTTTCCGAAGCGTAACCGGCTCGGATACGGCATTGGTCTTCGCCGAAGTTGACATCAAGCGACCAGTGGAGTTGGTTCTCGATGCCCCAATGACCACGTGCGGCGCGCGCAAACGCCTTGGCCTCGGGCGCGATGCCGTGGGGCAGTGC
>SESA01000372.1_pt1 | contig 30653 bp, 20 predicted proteins | sample 3171451 | NCBI WGS metagenome assembly SESA01 (sample SAMN06051862, study PRJNA518727) | freshwater metagenome | biome: subpolar coniferous forest; feature: holomictic lake; material: water; isolation source: holomictic Lake 227, 8 m depth | place: Canada: near Kenora, Ontario | collected...
CCGACATGTTTATTTGCATGGTGGACAATGTTGAAGTGGTGCACGCGCGCCTGCACGCCGACCACGTGTTAGATGCAACACTGAAAGATTGCATGGTGTGGCGCGAGGAAGAAATTCTGGCCAGCGAACTTATGGCGCAAGCACTTGGTTGCCCCGGCGGTTTCTACATTCTCAGCCGCGGTCGCCAAGTGGACACCACTGAGACCGCGTATCGCATGATCAATCGACCTGACATGCGCAAGGTGTATCCAAGTTTCCCCATGAGCCATGTTGTGGACATGCCGGATGTGCTTGCGGAAATCGATCACTTCCGCGCTGAGTTGGCCAAGCATTTCATCTCTTTCGATCCAGGCGACGTGGATGAGAAGTTGCTTCTGGAAAACGCGCTTGCCGCGGCGCGCGACGGAAAAGATTTCATCACTGTCGCGGCGCACACATTTGGCGCCCGTAAAGGTTCGCCGGAACTTCGCCTTGCCGTGCGCGATGTGCTTGATATTGCTGGCGATGTGGACGGACAAATTTACATGCGCGACTTCCGCTTGATCGACCAAAGCGACATGATTGTGAGCTTGGTTCCAGAACTTCCAGGCGGAATTCCAGGGCTTTCCAGCGGTGTTGAGCGTGAATTGCAACACGCCTTCGAGCATGCCAAAGAGGTCTATGTGGTGTGGAAACCTAAAAAATCACCAAGTCCATTTATTTCTGAAACCGCCACCAAGGTGTTCCGAAGTGTTCCAGAAGCGCTGGCTTATTTCGAAGCCAAAGGAATGTTCGCCACACAGAATTTGTTCGGGCACTAAGCACCACTGACCAAATTTCATTCACAAGAAAGTCCTGGTTATTTCATGACCCCAAGCACATTATTTAGATTGAGTTCAGAATTATTAAACGCTACTCAAGCCTGGCGTCTGCCGCGATTTCTTTTCATTCACTGCACATTTCAAACTTCCACATCGACGCGCCGCGGCGCGCGCGGTTTCACGCTTATTGAACTTCTGGTTGTCATTGCCATTGTGGCCATTTTAATATCGCTCATCATGGTTGGTGTTGGTCGCGCCAACCAAGCGGGTCGCGCCACTGTTTGCCGAGCCAATCTGCGCACCATTGGACTTGCCGCCAATACGTATAGTTCCTCCAACAAGGGTCGATTGCCAAGCCCGCGCACCGACACGCCGTCGAGCTGGACGAGTTTGAAGACCGACCCAAATGATCCCACTGCGACAACTCGCGAAGACGCGGCCAACACCTACATTGGTTGGGTGCGCACTGAAGCAAGCGTGCCTGGATCGATCGCTGGCACTGGAACCGACCAACATGAAACAAATATCGCCTTGCAAAAAGGAAGTTTGTACGACTACATCGGCGGCGAAAACGCTTATAAAAGTCCTCAAGATCCAACCACTCGACTTCGGTCTTACTCGTTCAGTTCATTTATTGGCGTGATGTATTGCGACGACTCCTACCCGCAGCCTGGAACTATTTCACAGGGGTACAACTTTGATACGCGAACTCTTGCACACATTTCCAAACCAGCAGAAACCCTACTGGCCCTGCCAGAGTGGAACCAAGTGAAAGGAAATCCTGGATGGAACGCCAATGGCTATTTGGGCAATCCGGAAGTCGCCATGAACGCAACAAGTGGCGCGTATACCAATGCAAAGTGGTATGGCGCCCCTTCAGTTTGGAACCCGTCGTATATCAATATGGCCCGAGTGGATGGCAGCGTGGACGCGTACACAATTGAAAGTCCAGACATGAAAGTTGGCGAGCTTCAAAAAAATTGGACGTCCGGCGCTGGTTACACCGACCCGGACGGCGACACGTATGTTGACTTGTTCAACATTAAGAAAATGCTGCTGCCCGGCAAAATTAAATAGCGTCCCAATAATTTAAGATTTCACGGGTCCAATTGGTTACCGCGTATTTGTGCATGAAAATGGCAACAATTTTATGCATACTTTCATTTACGAAGTAGATTATTCAACACCCGCCCGCCTTCGACAGAGAAAGTTCGCCCGCGAGATGAAATTCGCCAAGACATTCATCGCATCAACCTTGATCGCCACAGCGGCGGCAAGTTTTTGCATTTCAAGCGCAAGCGCAACGCAACTCGCGGCCTCCACGCGCTCTGGCATTGGCGCCATTCCATACAACGTTGGCCTATCCACCAAGGGCGTCACCTTTCGCGTTTGGGCGCCCAATGCGCAAGCCGTTAGCGTGGCTGGCAGTTGGAACTTTTACAGCAACACTTCCCATCAGCTGGCCAGTGAAGGCAATGGTTTTTGGTCTGGCGATGTTGCCAATGTCAATGTTGGAGTGCAATACAAATTCGCGGTGAAGTACAACAATGTCTACACGCAAAAAAATGATCCGCGCGCGCGCGACCTGACCAACAGCGTTGGCTACAGCGTGGTCTACGACCCAAATTCATACGCGTGGACGAACAACAATTTTCATATCGCCAATTGGAATGAACTTGTCGTGTATGAAATGCACATCGGGGCGTTCTGGGTGCCAGATGGATCCGCGCCTGGAACATTCACCGACGCCATTGCAAAGTTGGATCACATTAAATCGCTGGGCGTGAATTGCGTGGACTTGCTTCCCATGGCGGAATTTCCCGGCGATATTTCTTGGGGCTACAACCCCAGTTATCCATTCTCGGTTGAAAGCGCCTACGGAACTCCCAATGACTTGAAGCATTTTGTTGATGAATGCCACTCGCGCGGCATTGCCGTTGTGAATGACGTGGTCTTCAACCACCTTGGTCCCAACGACCTTGACATGTGGAAGTTTGATGGTTGGAGCCAAAATAATTTGGGCGGAATTTATTTCTACAACGACACCACGCGCGCCACAACTCCTTGGGGCAATACGCGCATGGATTATTCACGCGCGGAAGTTCGCCAATACATTCGCGACAACGCCATGATGTGGCTGGATGAATTTCGCATGGACGGTCTTCGCTGGGATGGCACAAAATATATTCGTCGCACCGATCAATATGGCGTGGATATCCCTGAAGGTTGGAGTTTGTTGCAATGGTGCAATGATCAAATCGACGCGAAATTTCCAGGCAAAATCTCCATCGCCGAGGATTTTGATGACAACGACTGGATCACCAAATCCACTGGAGCGGGTGGCGCTGGATTTGACAGCCAATGGGATTGGATTGTGCACAGCATTCGCAGTGTGATTGAGGCAACAAGCGATTCTTCACGAAGCATGGCCACGATCAGAGACGACATTCTTCAAAACTACAATGGCTCACACACGCAACGCGTGATCTACACGGAAAGCCACGACGAAGTGGCGAATGGAAAAACGCGCGCGCCTTCCGCCATTAGTCCGGCCGCCCCAGGCAATTGGTATGCCCGCAAACGCAGCACGCTTGGCGCCGCGGTGATTATGTTCAGCCCTGGTATTCCCATGTTGTTCATGGGTCAGGAATTTTTAGAGGATGGTTACTTCGACGCCAACGATCCGCTTGATTGGACCAAGGCCACAACGTACTCCGGCATTGTGAACTTGTACCGCGACATGATTTCGCTTCGACGAAACCTGAACGGTGAAACCAAGGGCTTGACAGGCGCCAACACAAATGTTTTTCATCTCAACGACTGGAACAAAGTCATTGCTTGGCATCGCTGGGAAAATGGTGGCGGCGGAGACGATGTGGTTGTGGTCGCCAACTTCAGCACGTGGCCGCTGAGCAATTATCGAATTGGAATGCCCCGCTCTGGTACTTGGCACTGCAGAATGAACAGCGATTGGAATGGCTACGCCAACGATTATTCCAACACACTGTGTCTTGATGTGGACGCCAACGGCGGTTCCTATGACGGTCTTTCACAAAGCGCCACCTTGAACATTGGCGCCTATTCATTTGTGGTCTATAGCCAAGACGGAGCCGCGCAAGGCAATCCGGCAGATCTAGACGGAAATTGCACCGTGGACGCGGGCGATCTGTCCATTCAACTTCTTGACTTTGGCGGGCCAGGATCGGGTGATCTAGATGGTGATGGCGTGATCACCACTGCAGATATCAGCCTTTTACTGCTTGAATTTGGTTGGACTTGCTCTTAAATCAGCTACAGGCGCGATCGCCTTGATTGGACTTGCTGGTCTTGTTGGCAAAAGCGACGACGTTCATAAGTCTTTCAGATGTGGCTTTGGGCCACACATGGACGCAATACGGGTTTGGAGTGAATTGAAAGAAACCCCGCTGTCAAAGGCGGGGTTTCTGTTTTTTTAATTCAACCATTCCGTAATGAAACCAGCATAAAAAACTATATAAATGCGTTTGTACAAGGGGCGCCATTTCAATGAGCGCATTGATGTGTGCCACATCAACAAACGAAATTATTTCAGTTTCAAACTTTCCAGCGCGGGCACGTAGGCCTTCTCCAAATATTCCGCCACCATGCGATGAGTGTTGAAACGGCTTGGCACGGTCGCCGCGCTGCGAATGCTGCGCTTCATCCATCGTTGCGGAACACCGCTCGCATCGCGATCAAAGAAATCTGGAACCACTTCTTTTTCTAGAAGCTCGTACAAACTTTCCGAATCGATGTGGTCCTGCGCCTCGCGGTCGGTGCCTTCACGCCCATCGCCAATGGCCCATCCGTTGGTGCCGTCGTAACTCTCAGGCCACCAACCATCAAGAATGCTTAAATTAATTCCGCCATGCATTGGCGGCTTCATGCCACTGGTTCCACTGGCCTCATATGGGCGCATTGGATTGTTCAGCCACACATCGCAACCGCTCACCAACATGCGGCCGACATGCATGTCGTACTCCTCAAGCAAAACAACGCGACCCTCAAAGCCAGACTCGCGCGCCCAGTGATGCACTTCAGCCGCGTAAGCCTGCCCGTCTTTGTCGCGCGGATGCGCTTTGCCTGCGAACACAATTTGCACGGGGCGTTTGCTGTCGCCAAGAATGGCGCGCAAGCGATCAGCGTTGCGGAAAATAAGTGGCGCACGTTTGTATGTTGCGAAGCGGCGCGCGAAACCAATTGTGAGCGCTTCCGGATTGAACGCGGCAAGCGCGCGCAGTGAAGAATCTGGCGCGTCGCCGCGTCGCATGGATTGCATCACAAGGCGCTCGCGCACAAAGTGAACCAAGCGATTTCGCAGGGTTTTTCTTAGATTCCACAGCGCCGCTGGGTCCACTGTTTCAACTTTTGCCCATGGGTCGTCGCCTGTTTCAACGTGATCAAGATCCAAGCCAATGTGCTGCTTCCAAAATATTTCAGCTTCAGGCGCCAGCCACGTGCGCGCGTGCACGCCGTTGGTGACGTGGCCAATGGGAACCAGGGCGGCGTCGTTGACACCAAAAACATTTTGCCACATTTCACGGCTGACTCGTCCATGCAACGCGGCGACACCGTTGACATGTTGCGCGGTGCGCAGCGCCAACACGGTCATGCAGAATGTGGCCTTGGGGTCGTTAGGTTGTTCCAAACCCATTTCAAGAAACGCGCGGCGCGCAAGGCCAGCGCGCTTCCAACAGTTTGACAACAAGTCGGCCACTTCATCGGCGTTGTACCGATCGTGACCGGCGGGCACAGGCGTGTGCGTGGTGAACACGGTGCTTGCGCGGACATGATCAATCGCTTTATCGATGGACTTTCCATGCTCAACCAAATTTGCAAGGCGAGCAACAGAGGCAAACGCGGCGTGGCCTTCATTCAAGTGATAGACAGTTGGCTCAAGTCGCAGCGCCTCAAGCGCCATGACTCCGCCAACGCCAAGCAGGACTTGTTGACGCAGACGAAGTTCGGGTTCGCCTTTGTACAAGCCCTCGGTCAAGCGGCGGTCGCGCCGTTTATTCGCTTTCAAATCCGTATCAAGCAACACAATTTTCACCCGCCCCACTTGCATGGACCAAATCTTGGCGCGAACTTTTCGTGCGCCAATCGGCACGCGAATGGTGGTTTTCTCATCGGTCAATGGCATTGTGCTGGTTGCCCAATGCGGCTCGATGACGCGCGTGGAACCATCGGCGCGAAATTGTTGCAAGTAATAACCGCGCTGATACAGCAGGCCGACACCCGTGATGGGCACGCCCAAATCGCTAGCGCTTTTCATGTGATCGCCAGCCAACACACCAAGCCCGCCCGAATATTGCTGCAAGCTTTCGTGAATGGCGAACTCGCTGCAGAAGTACGCCACATGAAGCGCGGAACTTCCCGCGGGCGCTGAACGCTCGAACCACGGCTCCGTGGCGTGATATGTTTTTTGCGCGTCACGGGCGGCGCGAATGAGATTCACAAAGTCAGGTTCTTGGCAGCGTGTGGCGAACATGGCGTGATCCATGCCAGCCAAAACTGTCAGTGGATTGTGTCCGGACGATTCCCAAGTGAATGGATCAATAGCGGCGAACGGACGTCGCGCGATTTCATTCCACGACCACCACAAATCGGCGGCGATGTTGCGCAAGTCGCGCTCAAGACTTTCAATCGCCTTTGCATCCTTTGGTTTGAATTCCAAATTCTTGGCGATAAATTTTTTCCTGGTGGTTGTGACCGTGGCTTTGGAAAGGCTTGATTTTTGTTTGGTGAATGGAATGTCGGAGTTGGCCATATCCGTTGACAATCGTCGAAAAAGCCGCGATGCGCAAGCCATGCCAAGTGATTTTTCCCATCAGTTACAAATATTGATGCGGGCTGAATGTTGGAAAGGAACGCCTTTGGAATTCAAAGACACATTGCGCGAAATTTCCGAAACTTTTACGTTGAATGCTTGGGCTTGAAACGTCCACAATCCACAGCCAATGTGCGTAATTTTCCAGCTGTTTTGGCAGTCAGAGCGTTCGGTTCTAGCCGCCATGACCAATTGCCGTGGGACACGCCAGGCACATTCATTCTGTCGCGACGCGTCAGGCCCAAGGCATCTTGTGCGGCAACAATGGCGGTGTTGGAAGGACTTGCGTAGGCCAACCGAATCATGGCTTCTTCTGGACGATTTGGATTGGCGCCGGACAGTTCCATGAAGCGGGCACGCGCGACTTGCGGAAGTCCCTGCCACCAACCACGCGTGGTGTCATTGTCATGCGTGCCTGGATACACCACGCAGTGCTGTGGATGTCGATGCGGCAAGTCGCTGGAGTTTGGTCCGTAGAACGCGTTGTGCAGAAGTTTCATTCCAGGCAAATGAAAATCATCGCGCAACTTTTCTACTGCAGGAGTCAGCGCGCCAAGATCCTCCGCGATCAACGGAAGTGTTCCTAATTTTTTTTGTATGGCCGTCAGCAATTCACGACCAGGCGTTGGTCGCCACACGCCATGGCGCGCGGTCTTTGCGGAACCTGGAATTTCATAGGCGTGCTTCAAACCAACAAAGTGATCTATGCGCAGCGCGTCAAATCGTTCCAAGGCAATCTTGACGCGGCTGATCCACCACGCAAAGTTGTCGCGCTTGTGGGTGGCCCATCGATAATGTGGATGCTCCCACAGTTGACCATTCTTTGAAAAACAATCGGGCGGAACGCCAGTGACCACGTCGGGTTTGCCTTTGGCGTTGAGCCGAAACAGGTCGGGTCGATCGCGCACATCGGCGGAATCCAAACTGACAAAAATGGGGAGATCACCAATTAAATGCACGCCAATTTTTTGACAATGCGCGCGCAACTGCCCCCACTGCTTGGCAAGTTGAAATTGCAAAAAGGCGTGCAAAAGCGGGTCATTTCCATCTTGCGCCGCGAAATCGCACCACCCATTGAGCCACGACGCGTTCAGGCGCAAAAATTTCTGAAATTCGCGGCGGCGCATGCCGCCATCGGCTACAAAGTTGGCGAAGGCTTGGTGAAAGCGCGGCCATTTGAACGCGCGCGCCTTTGCGTAATTTGTTTTTCCATGACCAAGTTGTGGCGGAGCGCGCAACGCGCTTGGAGCGATCAGTTTTTCACGCGCCAGAATTTCCAAACTAAGAAAGAGCGGCTCAATGGCAAAACTGCTTGTAGCGGAATACGGAGAATCGCCTTTGCCCACTGGACCAACAGGCAACATTTGCCACAGTGTTGAACCAGAGGCGGCAATCCAATTGGCAACTTCAAACGCGCCTGGACCAAGGTCGCCAATGCCATACGGACCTGGCACGCTGCTTAAGTGAAGAAGCATTCCCGCACGACGCTGTTGAAATATGGAAGTAGTCACACTGAGTTCCTTTGAGCGATCATGATGCGAAGCCACATTGCGTGAAGCCATTGTGGCGATTTATTTTTTCGCGGCGGGTCGAACCCAGACACATCCCGCGGTGCCTGGAATAGATATGTTTGGAAATACGGATTTGTCAGCGGTCACACCAAAGACAAGTTTCCACTTGCCACCAGCGTCCTCATTCAATTCCTGCGGCAACGCCACCTCCGCAACTTGATCGCCCGCATTGAGCGCCACCAACACTTGCTCGTTCTTGTCGGCGCGCAGAAAAACCCAGACATCTTTCTGGTCATCGGTCAACACGGTTTGAAACGAACCTGTTCGCAGCGCCGTATGCGCATTGCGCAGCGCCGTTGCCGCTTGGTAAAAATCCAGTTGGTCTTGCATAACCTGGTTTTCATCGGGCTTTTCATACGGCTGCAAGTCTTTCCACAGCATGGGCTTGCGATTGTTTGGATCACCCGATCCCCACATGCCAACCTCGGTGCCATACCAAATCATGGGCGCACCGACGTAAGTCATTTGCAACAGGGCCAACAGTCGCACGCGGCGATAGTCCTCGGCGCGCGGCTTTGAAGCGTTGTACGTGGTCACCGTCTGCTCGCGATTGTTGTCGTTGTATGTGCGATCGGGATTCAACGCCATGCTGACAATGCGATCGGTGTCGTGGCTGTCAACAAGATTTTGCATGACATACGTGGCTTCGCTGGGATAGGCAAGGCGCAACTTGGAAAGCTGCGCGTCCAATTCGCTGGGCTTCATCTTGTTGGTTCGATTCAAAATCCACTGAATGGCGGGCTTGCAAAATTCATAGTTCATGACGGCGTCAAATGAGTTGCCGTCAAGCCATGCGTCCGCACGCGTCCAAATTTCCCCAGTGATATATGCATTGGGATTGATGTGCTTCACAAACTTGCGCCACTCGTGCCAGAACACCATGGGAACTTCATTGGGAACATCAAGTCGCCAGCCATCAATGCCGTCGCTTGGATCGCCGTCTCCATTGGGATCCATCCAACGCTTGGTGACCTCAAAAATATGTTTGCGCGCGCTTTCACTGGCGATACCGTGCTCATCATCCTTGCGGAAAGTTGGCAACTCGCTGTAGCCAAACCAACCCTCGTACTCGAAAGGCTCCCAACTTTTAATGTTGAACCAATCCGCATAACGACTGGCTTTGCCATTCTTTTTCACATCCAGAAATGCCGGATGCAGCGTGCCCACGTGATTGAAGACGCCATCAAGAACAACATGAAATCCCTGCTTTTTCGCCTCTTTTATAAATGCAAGAAATTGCTTGTCGGTGTCCGTCCAAGTCCATGTGGTGGAGTCGAGCAAATCCTCGGCGGCCTCGGCCTTCTGGTAGCCGCCCTTCTTTCCAAACGCATCGTCAATGTGAATGTAATTGGTGGCGTTGTATTTGTGGGGAGTGCTGGCTTGGAACATGGGCAACAAATACAAGGCGTTCACACCCAACTTTTTTAAATATGGAAGCGACTGCTGCATGCCAGCAATATCACCGCCATACATGCGGCCAAACACAAAATGACTGTAGAAGGTTTCGCCGTCTTTGCCTTCCCACGGACTGGTGGAGTACCACTCACTCTTCCAAGGGCGCGTGTTGTCAGGATCATTGGTTGTGTCACCATTGCGAAATCGATCAACCATGATTTGATACCAAATTGCGTTCTTGGCCCAATCAGGGGTTGAGAAAGTCGAAGCATGTTTTGGATCAAGGGAATAAATTTCGTCGTCGCGCAATTGAGTTGGTCCGTCCTGGATAAGAAATGTGTAATCCGTTGGCGAAGTGATTTTGGGAAGAACAACTTCCCACCATTCAAACGGGTCGAGTTGTCCGACACGCTTCATAGGCAATACACCAAATTCGCGAGTCGCCAAGTTTACAGATTCAACATCATTTGCGAGGGTGCGGTAGCGAATTGTCCATGAATCATTGGAAATCCGCTCGCGATCTTGTGCACGTGTTGGATCATGCTGAAGCGCAATTGAATTTATTTTTCCATCACCACGCTTGGCCAATGCGGGATCAAGCGTGAGAAGCGCTCCAAGACGAAGCACGGAATTATTTCCGCCATTCCCATCAGCGAGCGTGATTGTGTTTTGTGGATCCGCCAACCACGTGTCGCCATCGACAACAAATTTATACGAGTGCGTTCCTTCAGGCAGTTCTACGCTTGTGCTCCAACTTCCATCTTTCGCGCGCTGCATGGGCGCGGCAAGTTTGTTCCAATTATTAAAATCGCCCGCGAGCGCAACCTGCTTGGGCACGGCCAGAGTTGGAGTGAAAGTAAAAGTAACGAGCCAGCGAGTGTTGGCGGCAATGCGTGTGGCTGATGTTGCGGTTGCGGATGGGTCTGAGCCCGAATTCTTTTCCTGCGCTTTCGCTAAAACTTTAGAGGCAGAGATGGAAGACGGAAGTTGCCCTGGACTTTGCGCGGTTGGTCGTTGAACCAGTGGAATGCGTGGCGGAAATTCCTGCGGCGGCGCCATAGTTGCGGCAACCATGGCAAGTGGCATCACAACGCAGACCCCTATTGCGCAAAGAATTCGTTGCATTTTGCAAGCATGCTTTCCTGCAAATCGCAATGTTGCAATGAGAGCGCAAGCATGATTGAAAGGCAAACTTTGACGCATGGTGCTGTATGAGAACCATATACTTCTTTCATGAGTCGCGGTAGCGAAATCTGGAAAACTTTCACGTATCTGGCTCGTGGGTTTTTCGCCTTCGCCGCCATCGCGCTTGTGCTGTGGAGTTTCGCACGCGTAGGTCTGCGCCAACTGAATCATTGGAGCGAGTCCGCTCAAATCAAACAAGAATTAGTGGTGTTGCATTGGTCTGGAGAAGGTGGTCCAGAAGAAGACGAAATTGTCGACAATAGTTTGCGCGCCTTTGAAGCCGCCAACCCTGGCGTGCGCGTGCGCCGAATCAATCCTGGGGACGCGGGAAGTTTTTACACCAAGTTGCAAACCATGCTTGCTTCTGGCGAGCCGCCCGATGTCTTCTATGTTGGCGCAGAACGAGTGGCAAGTTTTTCCGACATGGGTTTGCTTGAGCCACTTGATGGCTTTTTGGAAAGCGATGGGAAGGGCAATGTTGCGGATCGAATCAAGCTTGAAGATTTCTACCCCACCACCGTGTCCGCCTTTCGATTTGATGGAAAAACTGCGGGAAATGGCGCTCTGTACGGCATACCGAAAGATTTCACAACGGTCGGCTTCTATTACAACAAAGATTTGTTCAAGAAGGCCGGGCTGAAATTTCCGAGCAACAATTGGACATGGGATGAATACATCGCAGACGCGCGCGCCATTGCCAAGTTGAAGGACGCCAATGGCGAAGGTTACATCGGCAGTGAATTTGTGACGTGGCCAATGATGGTGCGCGCTTACTTGCGCAGCGAAGGCGTTGAGGTGCGCGGAAATAATTTTGATGAACTTCGCTTGGACGATCCCAAGGTACAAGCCGCGCTGGAGCGCCTGCGGTCGTGGCGCCAAGATGAAAACAACACGCTCACAAGTGGTCGCAGTAAATTAGCTACTGGCGCGGCAGTGTTCACAACTGGTCGCGTTGGCATGGCTGGTCCTTTCGGACGATGGGTTGTTCCCGAGTACCGCCGCATTCAAGACTTTGATTGGGACTACGCCCCGCTTCCTCGCGGTGCCGCGGACGGAAATGTGATTGCAACGGTGTCGTGGTCCATGGCCAAGCAAAGCAAGAACAAGGAGACCGCGTGGAAACTTATTCGCTGGCTCACGGGTCCAAACGCTCAGGCATCTGGCGCCAAATTGGGTCTGGCAATTCCAACCATTCGCTCCGTTGCGCAAAGTCCGGCGTTTCTAGATTCCAGCAAGAAACCCCTGAATAATCAAGGGTTTTTAGATCCCGCTCCCAACGCTCTGGTGGTGGATTGGCCCGCGAATCCGCGCTTTGAACAATTGCTTGGTGGCACACTTGACCGCTCATTGAAAGTAGGCGATCAAACTGTGAAGCAATCCACGGAAGACTTCAACCGCTTGTGGAATGCCGAAGCCATGAGTCCATTGGCGCGTGCGCAATTTGAACGATTTCCATGGGCTATTTTTGGATGGACTATTTCACTGTGCGCCATTGCGATCATTTCGGTACTGGCTTTCTTAGCGTTGCGTTCTTACGGCGACCGCGCCATGACGCGCGAGGCGCGCTGGGGCTGGCTACTGGTATCGCCGTGGCTGTTGGGGTTTATTCTTTTCATGGCGTTTCCAATTGTCATGAGTCTGCTTCTTGGCTTTGCAAAGTGGCGCGGCGTAAGCACATTGGATGAAGCCACCTGGGTCGGTTGGGGAAATTACAAACAACTTCTATTTCACGACGAACGATTTATCACAAGTTTGAAAGTGACTTTGTATTACACGCTCATCGCCGTTCCCGGTGGACAAATACTGGCGCTGTTGGCCGCGCTGTTGATGAATCAAAAAGTGCGTGGCATTCATTTTTTCCGAGCGGCGTGGTATTTACCAAGCGTGCTGGCCGGAGTTGGCGTGGCCGTGTTGTGGCGATGGGTGTTTGACACCGACGGCGGACTTATGAATGCGGCGCTGCGACCAATGCTTCATCTGGTTGGAGCCACGCCGCCGGATTGGTTTGGAAAAGACGCGGCGGTGTGGGGCGCACCCGCGTTTGCCATCATGGGTTTCTGGATGGTGGGTGGTGGAATGATGATTTATTTGGCGGGTTTACAGGGCATTCCAGAAGAATTGCACGAGGCCGCTCAAATCGATGGTGTGGGCGCGGTCGGCCGATTTCTACGCATCACCATTCCAATGTTGAGCCCGGTGATTTTATTCAATGTCATCATGTCCATCATTGGATGCTTCCAAGTGTTCACGCAAGCCTTCGTCATGACTGGCGGCGAGCCGGGCGATCTGACGCGCTTCTACGTGCTCTATCTATACAACCAAGCTTTCGAATTTTATGAAATGGGATACGCCAGCGCCATGGCTTGGATTCTTCTGCTGATTATTTTGGCATTCACCATGCTCACGCTGCGTGGTAGCCGCAAACTTGTTCACTACGAGGGTCTGCGTCGATGAGCAAGAACCATGGCGCAACAAATATGAACTTTGATTCCGCGCGCGCCGGCGCCGTTGGTGGTGGACTCACGCGAACTCTTTCATTCGTGGCGCTTGTCTGCGGAACAGCAATTATTGTTTTTCCACTTTTATGGATGGTGCTGGTCAGCTTGCTCACGCCTGATCGCGCGCAAGCCGCTACCGTGAGCGGTGACCTAACGAAATTAATTTCAAGTGATCCGCAGTGGAATAATTTTCCTGACGCACTTTCACAAATGGGATCAGTTCGCTGGAAAGGTTTCTTTGACGCGCTGGCCAACAGCATTGTGGTGACCACATTGGTGGTCGCGGGCACGGTGCTTTCATCTAGCTTGGTGGGATTCGCTTTGGCGCGCATACGATTTCGCGGCAATAATGCGCTGTTTTTGCTTATGTTGGCCACCATGATGCTGCCGGGTCAAGTCACCATGATTCCGCTATTCCTGCTGTTTCGAAATCTAGGTTGGGTGGACACCATTCTGCCACTGGTGGTCCCCGCCTTCTTTGGCAGCGCGTTCTTCATCTTCATGTACCGACAATTTATTGCGCAAGTTCCAGAGGCGTTGGTGGAAGCAGCAAAAGTGGATGGTTGGGGATGGTTTGGAATTTGGTGGCATGTCATGTTGCCGCTGTGTCGACCAGTCACGGCCATCTGCGCTGTGTTCACATTCATCTTCACATGGAACGACTTCTTGGCACCGCTGATTTACTTGCATTCCGACGAGCAAGCCACGCTTGCCGTGGCGCTGAACAGTTTCCGAAATCAATATGGCGGCGTGAACAAAGTCAATCTACTCATGGCCGCAAGTCTTGTGACCATGATCCCCTGCATCTTGCTGTTCCTTGTGGCGCAGCGGCAATTTATTGAAGGTCTGGGCAAAGGCGCCGTCAAAGGCTGACGCGATCGCAATTCAAACGGAGATTTCGCATGGCAACTATTTCTCTTGAACGTGTTGGGAAAATGTATCCAGGGGGCGTGCGCGCTGTTGAAGGTGTTGACTTGAACATTGCGCATGGTGAATTCACCGTGCTGGTTGGCCCATCTGGCTGCGGAAAAAGCACGCTTTTACGCATGATCGCCGGATTGGAAACCATTACCGAAGGCGTGATGAAGATTGATGACTTGGTGGTGAATGAATTGCCGCCACAAGCGCGCGACATTGCAATGGTGTTCCAGAATTACGCGCTCTACCCGCACATGAATGTCCACGACAACATGGCGTTTGGTTTGCTGCGTCGACGACAATTTCCCAGCCGTTTGAAATCTATTTTGTCCGGTGAATATCGCGCGGACCGTCGCGCGGAGCATATGGAGATTTCAAACAAGGTCAACACCGCCGCCACAACCTTGGGCATCAATCAACTTCTAGACCGCCGCCCCGCCGCGCTATCAGGTGGTCAACGCCAACGCGTTGCGCTTGGCCGCGCGCTGGTGCGTCAACCAAAAGTTTTCTTACTTGATGAACCGTTGTCCAACCTAGACGCCAAACTACGCGTTGAAATGCGCGCCGAACTACGCATGCTTCACAGGCGCCTAGGCGTGACCATGGTGTATGTCACGCACGACCAAGAAGAAGCCATGAGTTTGGGCGACCGAGTGGTGGTGCTCAAAGACGGCTTGGTGCAGCAAATCGCCGCGCCTCAAGAAATTTATTCAAAGCCAGCCAATCGATTTGTTGCGTCGTTTGTGGGAACTCCAACCATGAACATGCTGGAAGGCGCGCTTTCCATGAAGGACAATTGGGCCACATTTGCCGCAAAATCATTGCAAATCCAAGGTGCGGTCGATGCGTGGAAGTCACTTGCTCAAAGCGGCCCACGAAGCGCCGTGCTTGGCATTCGCCCCGAACATGTTCTGCTGAACACCGCAGGTGGTTTTGCCGCCACCGTTGAAGCGGTTGAACATTACGGCGATCGCATGGATGTGGTTGTGCAAACTTTTGGTCAGCGCCTTGTTGCTCGTTGCGGTCCAGATTCATCCATTCAAGAAGGTAAATCCATATCCGTCGCCGTAGATCTTACGCGCGCGCATTTGTTTGAGCAAAATGAAACTGGTATGCGATTGGCTTAGGCAATCACTGTCACGCGATACATGCAATGCAACGGTTTTATTTTTGCATACAAGGTGCTCTACTGAGGCCAAATAATTTTACTAGCAATTAAAATCCCCCGATCCTTGGACCGGGGGATTTGTTTGCACTTAACTTCATGCGGCTTACATTGCCGCGATCAAACTTATTGGCAAGCACCAGTGCTCAAGAGCACCAGAGATACGTCGCCAGAGTCAGTTTCACCTGAGCCGTCCAAGTCAGACATGCAGCCTTGGCATGGACCAGTGTCAAGCAGACACAGCGACACGTCGCCGGCGTCAACTTCACCTGAACCGTCCAAGTCGCCGAAGCAAAAGCCACAGGCGTCTGGACCAAAGGCGCTGAAGTATTGATCACCAGGAATGGAGGCAAAATTCACGCCACGCAATGCGCCTGGGAAACCTCCGATATATCCACCAACACCATCGCCACCTAAATTGCCATTGCCAAGCGGAAGCGAACCAAGCACTTGGTTACTGACATAATCATGGCCATTTCCGTTGATAAACGCGCAGACTTTAATGTCTGATGCGCCGTCCCACGCAAGTAGCGCAAGTGGAATTCTCATTTCAATTCCAGTGACAACGCCGCAACCAGAACCTGGATTCGTGGAATTACCACTGACGCCACCAGTATTTTTATTGCTGATGGAAAGTTGGCAACCGTACACTTGATCGTCCAAAAAATTCACGCCTGTTGGACCACTGAAAGTACCGCTGCCAATGTACGCGCCCACGCCACCGCCATTGGTCAATACCTGAGCAATGTTGGCGTACTGCGTGACGGGATTTCCGCCAAGAGTTGTCATTAAGCAGAAGTCAGCTGCAAAGCCGGCATCAAACTTCAAGCCCGCGTATCCGTTGACATCGTCGCGGCCCATTTTATTCAAGCCGTTGTAGTCAATGTCGGCGTTGTCGCTGCGAAGTTCGTTCTGGCCTTCACCTGGAACACTATCGATAAACATGTCGAGCTTGTTAAAATTACTTTCAAGGTTGCCCGCCATAAACACATAGAGGTATCCGTTTGCCGAGTCGATCTTGATATACGCAGCGTCAAGTTCGGAACCGTTGGCGTAACTGTTCACGCCATCAGTGGCATTGCCGAAACCAGTGTGAACAACTTGCGACGCTTTTGGATTTCCGTATGCAGCATCACATGTTCCATCAATTGCAATGACCTGCGCCATGGTCGAAGCACAACAAATCATGACTGGAGCAGCCAACGAGGCGATCAACGCTAATTTCATTTTTTCATTCTCCAAAAATTTTTCAAATAGTCGTCTATTACGGCCGTAACAGATCCAACCATTCGCTCATTCAACCTACTCCTGAATTCTTGAAATGAGACAAAATAATTCAAAATTTGTGGTTTTTATCTACTTACATGGGGAATAATTTTTCATATCAAACTAAGTCGTCGCAACATTATCGGAGCGGCCCAAGCGACATGATTGATCCAATTTGGAAATCGTCTATACATCACATATGCCCAAAATTGCGATACGAATTGCCTACGAGGGCACCAACTTTCACGGCTGGCAGCGCCAAGAACCGCCTGATAAACCGCCGTATCGAACCATTCAAGGTGAGTTGGACAAGGCGTTGGCGGATCTTTTTCAAATGCGCATTCTGACTTCGGGCGCAAGTCGGACGGACTCTGGCGTTCACGCCGACGCGCAGGTTGCAGCGTTCACAGCGGAAACAAAGATTCCAGTTCCGAGAATTCCAGCGGCGCTGAACACGCGCCTGCCTGGTGATATGCGCGTGCTGAAAGCCTGGTTGCCAACCGAAGAATTTGATCCCGTGCGCGACGCGGAGGAAAAGGGATATCGCTACGAAGTTTCACATGGCGATCATTTGCGCGTGCGGCCAATTTTTGATCGACGCACGGTTTATTTTTCACCGCATCACATGGATGTCGAACCCATGAAACTGGCCGCGGCCATGTTTGTTGGCCAGCATGATTTCAAGGCGTTCGCGCATTCAGCGCATGGACGCGAAAGCACGGTTCGCACTATCTTCTCATGTGAGGTGCACGCATTGAACACGGACAGAATCGTGATCGATATTTCAGGCAATGGATTCCTGTACAACATGGTCAGGATTATCGCCGGCACAATCACCGAAATTGGGCGTGGGCGCATGCAATTGGACGCTATTCAAGCCGCGTTGGAAAGTGGCGACCGTCAACTTGCTGGACCAACATTGCCACCGGAGGGCTTGCGCCTGAAATGGATTCGCTATCCACAAGAAAAATCTCAGGAACCAATGTGATCAGTCAACTTGTACATGTTTACACATTGCTGAGTTGGCCAACGACTGTTGTGCGCACGCACAACTGCATGGCGCGAATTGCTTTTGTGACATGCGTGCTGTGGATCAGCTGCGTCGGCGCGCCACATGCCGCCGCGCAAATATTGCATCTGGACGCGCCACCAAATCCAGCATGGCCAAATCCTTCGTCGGTGACCGTGCTTGCGGACGCGCTTATGCGCGAAGCTGACAAGTTGGATGCCGCCGCAAAAAGTCCATCCGCGCAAGCGGCGTGGCGGCGAATGGCCGCGGTGATTTTGCGCGTGCACGGCGCGTCGGCGCTTTCGGATTCATCCCCCGCTGCGATCGCGTTGGTCATGGTGGCGATCCGCAAGGACATGGATCCGCACTTGAATACTGCCGCGGCGGAATTATTTGCGGCGGAGTGGAATGCTCGCCCTGATCCACAGGCGGACCCCATGCCAGATTTTGCACGGCTACTCGCTGGAATCGCGGAGATGCCCGCCGTGGCGCCGCTACCTTGCGCTTGCGAAGAGGGAAATGAATTGCTGAAAAGAATTCTGTCCGTGTCAACTGCGGCAAGCACCGCGCCGGACCTGCAGCAATCCACCGCCGCTGTCGTGGATGCGGCCAATCAAGCGGCATTCGCGCTGTGCGCCCTGAATAAAGCAGCATTTGAAAATACAGCCGCCCGTAAAAAAATCGCCGAACAAGTGAACGCCGCGGTCAAAGGACTGAATGATCCAGCGACACGCGCGGAATCTATTTTGCAATGCGCCAAGATTGGCGCCATGGGTCAATGCATAGAGGCATTGAATCAATACCGCGCCGTGGCTGGCGCGGGGAGTGTCTCCAAATCTGATCGTATTCCAGAGGCACTGCGCGTATTGAACGCCAAAAAAGATCCGGCGGAAGCGGCGCGCAATCTCAATCGAGTTGCGAAAATTATCAATTGCATGACGCAGGCGCGGCAGATCAACGTTGACACGATCGCTTTGCCGCTGAGAAATTTTGCGCGCTCGCTCAAGCGCCATGCGAATGCCTCCGAGCAACTGGGTCTTGCGCGCATTGAAACCCTCACCAAGAATGGGTTCGACGCCAATGATCCTTCGCTTGCAACGCTTTTTGTGGCTCAGGAACAATTGGTGCAGGACATCAACATGCTTGAGCGCTTAAGCGCCGCGCTGAACAACACCCAAGCCACGCACAGTAAACAAACCAAGCAACTCATCGCGGTCATGCAAACTCTTTCCGCGGGTCTTGATGATCAAAGTTTTTCCGATCTCTTTCGTGAGCGACTTCAATCCATGGATCGCCAACTGGACATTCTGCTTGCGGCCGAAAATACGGCCAACATGTCAGCCGCTGTACAAGCCGAAGTTGCCGTGATTCACCAAAGATGGCTCGATGCCTGGGCCGCCAATACTCCCGCAAAAGCGCTTGAAAACATTGAAGATTTTGTTCGCTGGGCCGCTGCCAAACGCGCGCTTGACGCGCTTGATGCCGCGCCAGTTGAGTGGCCCGGCGCACGCTTGGATTGGGCAACCTCGCGCGATGCGTTGCGTTTGTGTGTCAGCGACGGCGACGGCGCGCTGGCCACTGACAACCTGAAAGCTATGAAGCCATTTCTTGCGCCACTGCGTAAAGATGCCGCGGCTTCTTTGGCGTGCGGTCTGCGTCTTTGTCAATCAGAAAAACTTTCCTCGGAAACTCCTGCAGTCACGCGTGATCTCTGCGCCATGCAAAATGACAAAAGTGTCCAAGCCATCGCCGTGTTACTGCGCTTGGAGCAAGAGCGGCGAACGCTGCTCAAGACCAATCCAAAAGTTGCCGGCGAGTTCTTCAACGCGCGCAATGAATGGGTTGCGGAACTTCCGCCATCACTGCAAGACCATTTGCCAGATGGCCTGCTTCCACCGTCAACTCCGTAACATGAAAAACATTCCTCGCGAACAAAGTCCGTTGGCAAATTGGAGTAAAACACCATGAATATCGCGGTTATTGCGGCGCATCCAGATGATGCCGAACTTGGTCTTGGCGCAACCATGGCGCTGCTGGCTTCACAAGGCCATCGCGTTCTGATTATCGACGCCACCAATGGTGAGCCCACTCCATTTGGCGATGTCGCAACGCGCGCGCAAGAAGCCGCGGAGGCCGCCGCCATTCTTGGCGTTGAACGAATCAATCTTGGCTGGACCAATCGCGCCATCACGCATGATCTTGCTTCGCGCCACGCGCTTGCCGCTCAACTGCGGTTGAATTCAATCGACATTATGTTTGTGCCTCACCCACTCGATACGCACCCAGATCATTTGGCGCTGACAAAAATTTGCGTGGACGCGCGCTTTGACGCCAAGTTGACCAAGTGCGCAATCGCGGGCGAACCGCGCCACCCGCGTCGACTCTTTCACTATTTTTGCACGCACCTGAAACATGTCCCGCAGCCAGATTTCATAGTGAATTGCGCAGGATTTGAGCAGAAAAAAATGCGCGCCATTGCCGCATACAAAAGCCAGTTTCAAGCCAATCCCAAAAATCATTCCATTCCAAACTGGGTGGAATCCATGGGTCGATTTTATGGCAGCCGAATCAATTGCGAATTTGGCGAGCCCATCACATCACCTGAGTGCGTGGGTGTTCGTGACATCTCGGCGCTTCTGCCGTAATTGATCAACTGAGCTTGCGCACAATTTCAACAAGTGTTTGCGCGACATGGGATCGTTGCGCCGCCGTGAGCTCGCCAAAAATTGGAAGCGCAATAGTTTCCTTGGCCGCGCGCTCCGCATGTGGAAACACGCCCGCGCGGTATCCCAGATTGGCGTAGCACTCTTGCTGATGAAGCGACAGCGGATAATAAATCTCAGTTCCAATTTTGCGCTTGGTCATTTCATCGCGCACTTGATCGCGAATTGCGCCTGGCACGCGCACAATATATTGGTTGTAAATATGGCGACCCTTGTTCAACGCTGGATAACGCAGAGCAAGTCCGCCCGCGTCCACCGCGGTGCGGCTATCAGTGGCGCCAGCGTCCTTGAAGAACGTGTCATACCACGCGGCGTTCTTCTGGCGCGCCGCGCCCCAAGCATCTAAATGACGCAATTTCACGGACAAAACCGCTGCTTGCAGCGCGTCCAAGCGGCTGTTCATTCCAATTTCCTTGTGGAAATACTTGGGCTCCATGCCGTGATTGCGCAGACGCTTCATGCACGCGCCAAGTTCGTCATTGTTGGTTGCAATGATTCCGCCATCGCCAAATCCGCCAAGATTTTTACTTGGAAAGAAACTGTAGGTTCCAATGTCGCCGCGCGAACCCACGCGCACGCCGCGATGATCCTCGGTGCCAATGGCTTGCGCGCAATCCTCTATCACAGACACCTTATGATTCTTGGCGATCTCCAAAACGGAATCCAAGTCCGCGGCTTGTCCAAACAAGTGAACCGGAATAATTGCTTTCACGTTTTTGATGCAACCAAAAGCTTCTTGCAAACTCTTAGGGCAAATGTTGTATGTGGCAGGATCAATGTCCACAAAAACTGGCCGCGCGCCCAAACGCGAAACACTTCCCGCGGTCGCGAAGAATGTGTACGTTGGCATGATCACTGAATCGCCTGGACCCACGCCAATCGCCTGCAAGGCCAACACAATGGCGTCCGATCCATTGGCGCAACCAACGGCGTGCTTGCATGAGCAATACGCCGCGATTTCTTTTTCCAACTGGTCAATCTTTGGTCCACCAATGAAATATTGGCTCTCAATGACTTCATGAACCACGGGCTCAATTTCATCACGAATCGTGGCGTATTGAGCCTTTAAATCAAGAAGCGGAACATTGATGTCTGTGGCTTGGGCTGTAAGCATTGCGCAAGTGTAGTGCGTGAAGGCGCAATCAACAAAGTGTTTGATTCCGAAATGTTCGACAGCAATTTGAAGAGCATTTCAGTGACCGGTGCTGCCAAAGCCACCAGCGCCACGGGCCGTATCTGAAAGTTCGCCCACCTCTTGGCAATCCGCGCGCGCAACCGGCGCAACAACCAACTGCGCAATGCGCATTCCATGAGTCACGGTGAAGGCTGCGCGACCAAGATTAATCAGCGGCACTTGGACTTCACCGCGATAATCCGAATCAATTGTTCCAGGCGAATTTGGAATTCCAATTCCATGATTGGTCGCAAGCCCACTGCGCGGACGAACCTGCCCTTCCCAACCAACGGGCAGCGCCATGGCGAAACCGCATGCGACACGGACAATGTCCCCAGGCTGAATAACAACATCTTTTTCAAGACACGCGCAAAGATCCATGCCCGCGGCGTGCGCGCTTTGATACTTTGGCAATGTCGCGGCGGCGTGAATACGTTTCAGTTGTAGAACTATGTTTTCCACAACAGCAGAGTAGCGTCAAGACATTTTCGGCAAGATCACTTTTTCGTGGTCTTCGTTTTTTTGTCTTGCACGGCAACTTTCTTCACCGCGCGCTTTGTGGCCTTCACATCCTTCTTCAAAGCGGCAATGGTTTCCGCAACTTCCTTGGCATGCGCCTCCGGCTTCACCTTGTCCCAGCGGCGAATCACGGTGCAATCTGGCGCGATTAAAAATGTGGTTCGCACCACGCCCATATAAGGCTTTCCGTAGTTGATTTTGCGCTGCCACACGCCCAACTTCATGGCGAAAGGCGCGCGCCCCAATTTGTCAGGCGTGTCCACAATCAATCGAAAGTCCAATGAAAATTTCTCGGCGAACTTTGCGTGACTGTCAGCGCTGTCACTGCTCACGCCAAAAATTTTCGCGTCCAGTTTTTCAAATGTTTTTGAAAGATCTCGGAACTCACAGGCCTCCAAGGTGCAACCCGGGGTGTCATCGCGCGGGTAGAAATAAATCACGCTGTAGTGACCTTTCAGATCACTTGAGCCAAACGATTTGCCCGCTGAATCTTTCAACAGGAATGCCGGAATTTTGGCACCAACTTTTAACAGCGGCATATGAAGAACCTTTCGTGGCAGTCAGAGAAAGAATCAACTATCACGGCGATAGTCAAGTTCTGGCCGACGGGAACCCTTCGCAGCAAGCTCAGGTGTCCGCCAACATCCAATCCAACGCCCCGGTTCAATTTCGTGCAGGCAATACGGCTCACGCTCAGACTCAAGCGGTGGCCGCGCCTCTTTGGGAAGTCCTGGCCACCACGGAATCACGCCACGCTCAGCGCCTGGCAGCTTCCGAAATTCGGCGGGATTTCCAGTGACTTCCTCAACTGTAGTCAATCTGCGCAATCGATGTTGCAAGCCTGGAATGCTGGAGAAAAGTCCGCGCGTGTAGGGATGCATGGGTCGATCAAATAGCTCAAATACCTGCGCATATTCCACAACTCGGCCGCCGTACATCACGCAAACAACATCCGCGTTCTCCGCCACCACGCCCAGATTGTGCGTGATCAACATAATGGCCATGCCACGTGAGCGTTGCAGATCTCGCAACAGTTCCAGAATTTGCGCTTGAATGGTGACGTCAAGCGCGGTAGTTGGTTCGTCCGCCAGCAACACCGTCGGTTGACATACAAGCGCCATGGCGATCATCACGCGTTGGCGCATGCCGCCGGAAAAACGATGGGGATATTCATCAAGCAACTCGCTCTTGCCGCGCTTGAGCGCCATGGCGTCGCTTTTAAATCGCTCCTTGAGGCGGTTGTAAATTCCCACCGTCTCCAGCGAATCAATCGCGCGCTCAATGGCCTCTTCCACGGTGACTTTTTGGTGCAGCAAAATCGCCTCAAGAATTTGATCACCGATGGTGTACACCGGATTCAAACTTGTCATGGGCTCTTGGAAAATCATGGCCACACGACCGCCGCGCACGCTCAACATTTGCTGCTCTGAAAGCGAGAGCAAGTCGGTGCCCTCCAACAAAATAGTTCCGCGATCAACGCGTCCAGGTGGCGATGGAACAAGTTGCATGGTGCTGAGCGCCGTCACGCTTTTGCCGCAACCTGATTCACCCACAACTGCCAATGTTTGCTGCGGAAATACGCTCATACTGACGCCAGCCACGGCTTGAATGCGCGGCGCGCCAGGGTTACTTGCGTTGTCAAAACTCACGGCCAAGTCCGCCACTTCAAGAACGGGCTTGGTCAACAATTTTCCAGAAGCGCGGGCTTGAACTGATGCGTGAATGTCTGCCATTAGTGGGCCGCCTTGCGAAGTTTGGGATCGATCGCGTCGCGCAACGCTTCGCCAAGCATATTGTAACTCAACACGCTTAGGAAAATGGCGACGCCAGGAAATACCGCCAACCACCAGACGAACGTTCCTGTGCTCGCCGTGGCGCTTGAAAGCAACTTGCCCCAACTGGCTTGTCCATCGGGACCAAGTCCCAGGTAGCTCAAAGTTGCTTCAATGCTAATTGCGGCGGCAATAGAAAAACTTGCGTCGACCAACACGGGTGTCACGCCGTTGGGCAACATGTGGCGGAATAAAATGGCGCGCAGTGGCAAGCCCACCGCTTGCGCGGCTTGCACAAATTCTTGCTTGCGAAGTTTCATGAACTCCGCGCGCGTGAAGCGCGCCGCGCCGGTCCACGAAAACATTCCAATGATGGCCATCATCATGTAGGTGTTGCGCGGCAGAACTCCCGCGGCCACGATGAGCAAGAACAACACGGGAACCGCCATGAATATTTCCACTATGCGGAACAGCAATAAGTCAATCCAGCCGCCAAAATAACCCATGATTGCGCCAATGGTCACGCCGATCAAAACAGAAAGTCCGGTTGAAACTAAGCCAATCGAGATCGATAATCGGCACGCCCACAACATTTGCGCAAGCACGTCGCCACCAAGCGCGTCAGTGCCCATGATGGTGAATCTTTTTCCAAATGGCGTGCCTTTCCAACTTTCAAGATTGGGCAATTCCTCAACCATGGCGCCCGGCGGCGCGGCCACCATGTCGCTGCGCGTATACAGCGGCGACCATGGAATGGGCGCCCATACGCAGCGGATTTTTCCAGTGGCTTCATTGTCCATGTAACGCTCAAAGTTGATCAAGGTCGCGCCGCCCGCGCTCACGGAAATGCTTCCACTAATTGCGGCAACGGCCAACGCGCTTGCCACGCGCTTCCACAACGAGTCAACAGATGGAACCCACGCCGCCATACATCCGGCTGCAATTGAAATCACTGCGGCGATTGGCCAACCACCATTGTTGCCACGCGCCATTTCTTTCAGCCACGGCGCGCGCGATGATTCGCTGGCCCATTCAATCAGCGTTGGTGCCAACACCACAATCACGCCCGCTTGAATCGCCGCCACTACGAACATGCCTGATCGTTGCGCGCGCGTGAGTGAGCGTGGACCAATCAAAATCCATGGTGCGCCCACAAACACGCCAAGCAATAAAAGCCAATCTGTAGCCGTTAAATTGGCCAAAAGTGGCCACGATCGGCTGGTCACTTCCCCACTTGCGCCAATCTGTTCAATCATCCACGGATGTGAATTTGCGATCAGCGGCGCAAAGACGGCGAAGAACGCGATCAAAGAAATCCACAACAATCCAAAGCGCGCGCCATTGCGTTTGAGCACACGGCTCCATGCGTCGGCCCAAAAGCCTTTGGCGCGTGTTTGCCCAACGCCGCGCATGGCGTCAATGCCGGAAATCATGTTTGGCATTTCTTGATTGATCTCACTCATAGCTCACCCGTGGATCCGCGACCGCGTAGAGAATGTCGGCCAGCAACAACGCGAACACATTCACCGCCGCGATCATGAGCGTGTCGGCCAAAATTAAATCGCGATCATTGTTTGAAATGGCGTCCAAAATAAGGCTGCCCATTCCAGGCACGCTGAAGATGCGCTCCACCACAACGCTGCCGCCCAACATGGCCGGGAAAATTCCAACGAACATGGTGATCAACGGCAATAAACTATTTCGAAACACGTGGCGCACCACCACATCATTGCGCGCCACACCCTTGGCTTTGGCGGTGCGCACATAATCGGCGCTGAGATTGTCCAACATGCTGGCGCGCGTCTGTTTGGAAAGAATGGCGAAAGAGCCGTATGTCAGGCACAAAACAGGAAGCGCAATGTGCCACACCAGGTCAAGAAGCCAGCCGGATTTCCAAATGCCCGCGGCATTGGTGCTGGGCAAAAATGCCATTGTGTCCGCGGTGGTGTCATGCAAACCGCTCACAGGAAATAAACCAAGATATTGATTGTTGGCAAGGAAACCAATCGCAAAGACGCCAGCAAGCACGGTGGGAATGGAATACAGCGAAAGGTATAGAACGCCAGTGAGCGTGTCGAACCAACTTCCGCGGCGCACGCTTGCAATCACACCTGTGGGAACCGCGATCAAATATGAAATTGGAAACGCGATCAAGTTGATCAGCAATGTCACGGGCAACGCTTCAATGATCAAGTCCCACACTGGGCGATTCTTGGAAAACGCCACGCCAAAGTCGGAGGTGTCAAGCGAAACAAGATTTGGAATAATTGGGAATCCGCTTTTGGGATATGGCTGCGCCAAGAACGCGATGGTGGCGCGCTGACGAGTCTCTTCCGCGAGCGCCCAATTCGTATCCATGGTTTTTGCGGCAGCAAATAATTTGGCGCGCGCAAGAGCAAGTTGCTCCACGCGCTGCGGAGTCGCATCTTTTTGCGCGGCGGCTTGCGCCGCATCAAGCACAATTAAAACATCCGCAAAGTCATTGGGCTTGGCGCCACCCTTGCCATCAAGACGCCCAACAAGCGGCGCGCCAACCGCGCGCGCAACATCCGCCAACGCGTCGCGAAACAAACGCACCGAACCAACATAACTACGACGCGCGCCTTCGGCGTCTCGCTGAAGCCCTTTAAACTCGGCAATTTGGCTCTCATCTTTGCTTGGCGTAAACACCACGCTTGGCATGGCTGGCGGTGGAAACACCTGCGGCAACGACGGCGCAGGAATGGGTCGCGGCACACTCACGCGCTCGCCACTGAACATTCGCAAATCACGCGTGCCAAACTTGATCGGCGAAATACTGCTCAACCATTTTCCATATTGCACAATCACTGGCTCGCTTAATCCGTAGCGATCTTCCAAATACGCCTGCTGCTGCGCGATGCCTGTTGTGTTGCCTTGACCACCAGCGGCTTGCATGGACGCGCCAATTCCACCTGGCGCCAATGCCAGCAACATGAACACCATCAATGTAATTCCCAACAGCGTGGGAATCATCAACAGCGATCTGCGAACAAGGTAGGTGACCATGCGTTGACTTTCGCGTCAGTTCTTCACGGGAACCGCGGACACCCTGAAGAATTCCTGCGGCTCAAGCCCGGTCTTATACGTGTTTACATTTCCAAAGTCACGCTTCACAAAACGCAGCCACGGAGCCACGCGAATAAATGTGTAGGCCTGATCCTCCGCAACGCACGCTTCAAACTGCCGCCACACTTGCATGCGTTCGGCCTCGTTCATGGCGCGGCGCCCCTTCTCTATCAACGCGTCGCACTCTGGACTGTTCCACTGCGTAAAATTGTCGCCACCTTCTTTGATGCTTTCACTGTGCCAAATCTGGCGCGGATCGCTCTCTGGCGCGTTGTTGCCCCAACCCATGGTTATGGCGTCAAAGTCGCGCAATTTAAGCAATTCTTGATAACGGCTCCAATCCACTGGACGCGTTGTCATGATAATTCCGGCCTTGCCGAAACTGTCCTTCACAAAACGCGCGATGCGCTCGCTGATCTCGCCGCCCGTTGCATAGGTGTATTCAAAGGTGAACTTGTCGCCCTTTTCATTTTCTAAAATGCCGTCTCCATCGCGATCTTTCCAACCAGCCTCCGCCAAAAGTGCTTTGGCTTTTTCAAAATCAAATGGAAGCGGCGCCACGGATGGATCGCTGCCAGGACTTTCTGGATTCACGGGACCCTTGGACACAATTCCAATTCCATCCCAAATGTCGCGGATCATTTTTTCACGATCAAGCAACATGGTCATGGCGCGACGAACGCGCTTGTCGGCAAATGGCGTCAAGCCCTTGCCAGCGCGCGGTCCACATTGCCACGCAATAAAGCTGTAACCGCAACGCATATTGGTCCACGTCAACGCGTAATTTGTTTTCTCAAACTCAGGCTCCTCCTTCATGATCTTGTTGAACTGCGGACTTGTTGGCAGCATCATGGAGCCTTCGCCATTGCGATACGCCACCAAGCGGCCAAGATCATCTTTGATGGTGCGGAAACGCATGCTGGCCAGTGGCGCGGGCGCGGCCCAATATTGCTCGTTGCGAACCAGCACAACATCTTGTCCAGGCGTCCATTGATTCTTCAAATCGTCGGCATTTTTAGGCAGTTTCTCTAGGCGAAATTGTCCGGAGCCCATCATCATTCCAGTGGACTGGTTGATTTGCGACGGCTCAAATGTGCCGTAGTAATGCTTGGGCAAAATCGGATCGCCAAACGCCGTGAGAATATTTGTGAACAGCGGCTCCTTGAAAATAAATTCCACTGTGTGGTCATCGATCACCTTCACATCTTTCAAATTGTCTTGCGTGCTGCGCGTGCGCTCGGCCTCGATCAGCGGATTGTTGATGAAGTCAATGTAGGTGTAACGAACATCTTCGCTGGTCACGGGGTGTCCATCGCTGAAGTGCGCCAGTGGATTGATGTGCGCGCGAATCCACAAACCGTCGGGATCAATTTGCCATCCGTCGGCAAGTTGCCCAACCATTTTCAAAGTGCGCGGATCAAATGTTCCAAGACTTTCAAAGACGCGGTCGTTGACGCGCGTTGAATACACGTCGCTGGAAATGTATGGAGTGAGCTTGGCGGGTTGCGCCTCGAACAATTCCGTGAACTCACCACCCATGGCGTAGCCAGGAATTTTTGCGGGATCAGTTGCGGCGGTTGGCGCGTTCCATTGCTCCACTTTCACGCCCGGGCGCGCCCATGCGTTGTCGCTTGGTGCGGCGGAATTGGCCGCGGAGTTGGAATTTGTCGCGGCACTGGAATTGGCTGCGGCGCTAGCAACACCCGCTGGCGCCACGCGAATTTGCTGAATTCGTTTCTCAAGTTCAAGCAACCGATCATCCACGCGTTGCAAGAGCACCCATTGTCGATCGCGCTGCACCATCAACAGCCACATGGAAAGCGCGATGCCAAGAAGAAGAACAAAAAACACGAAATCTTTGAAGCCAAATCCGTTTTTCATAAGGGTTGGCAGCGTATCACCACATCAACAAATTGGGCAGCGACGATTCATCCCGCGGAGGCTGGGTCAAGTCGATCACGCAGCCGATCCGCCGCGAAATTGAGGGTTAACAAAGCGAATGCGATGACCGCGCACGGCGGCACCAACAACCACCAACGCCCTTTCACCAAATTCATTTCCGGCAAACCAGCGGCAACCAAATTTCCAAGACTTGGAAGCGGATCGCGAATTCCAATTCCAAGAAAGCTTAAAAAACTTTCACTTAAAATTGCGCCAGGCACCGCAAGCGCCGCGTACGCCGCAACGGGTCCCGCCAAGTTGGGCAGCAAGTGCCACCAGAAAATTCGACCAGTTCCCGCGCCAGCCGCGCGCGCCGCCTCCACATACGGGCGTTCGCGCAGCGACAACACTTGCCCGCGCACCACCCGCGACATGGTCAACCATCCCACTCCGGAAATCGCCACGAGCATGGTGAAAAAATTCAACACTTGACGCGAGGTCGGCGCAAAATCTCCAAAGACGCGCTCGGCAAAACCATCCACCGCGACACCCAGCAATGTGACCAACAACATGGATGGCAACGCGTACAACACATCCACCGAGCGCATAAGGACGCTGTCCAAGCGACCGCCAAACCACGCCGCCGCTGCTCCCCAAAATACGCCAACCGCGGTGGCCACCAAGGCGGCGCACATACCCAGAGACAAACTAATCACGCTGCCGGCGCATAAACGCGCAAACACATCTCGGCCAAGGCGATCTGAGCCAAGCAACATCGCGGGCACATATTGATTTAATTCACGTGCCTTTTGCACGCGCTCCATCGCCGCTTGATCCGCCATCCATATTGGTGGCATTAAACTCAATTGCAAATTGCCGGCGGCCCAACGCGGTGCGGAACTACTTCCACTCAGCGTGACTTCGCCAAAAGCCCATGGTGTTGACAACGCCACCAACGCCAACAATGACATTAACAACCACAAGCCAATTCCCAATCGATTTTTATTTGCGCGCGCGCCGCGTGAAGACGCGGGCATTTGGGCGGGTTCAATCACATCGACGGGGCTTGCGGTCACGCCCTAAGAATACGCTGATTCAATTTCGACATGCGGCATGATGATGTGTTGGCCGAGAAATTTGTATCACATGGCGCCACCGCCACATGAATGACGCGAACTTCATTTCATTCCAAACAGCAACTACGGTTTTGCAGGCACTGGCTTCGAGACGGACTCATTGTCATTTCCACGGGTTCTTCCACCCAAACCACCCATCGCACCACTCATGCCGCTGGGTCGACGTCCAAATTTCGGGTCCTCACCTTTGCGGATGGCCTCGATTATTTCAGCGATGGATTTATCGCGGTCCCGAATATCTTCTTGCAACTTTTTGCGCGCGTCCTTGAGTGATTTATCGAGCGCGACAAATTCAAAACCGCGCGCCTGAATATCCAACTCCACTTGCTTGTGCGCGCTCACCTGAATGTCCTTCATAATCGCTTCCTGCGCCGAAAGATCGCCACTTTTCTGGGCGGCGTTCCAAGCCTCACCCAACTCGCGAATTTGATTTTGCACGCGAATGTCCTCCACTCGAACGCGATACAAATCAGGCTCGCGCTCTTTCAACATGGACAACCCCATCAACTTGCGGGCTTCTCGCGCAAGCCGCTCACGCAATGCTTTGGGATCACTCTGGCGAAGCTTGACCAACTCATCGGCCCATTGCGGGTTCACATCGTGCGCCGTGGCAATCACTCGATCAATTTCTTCCTCGCTTAATTCGCGACGCGCGCCTTCACCACCGCGCCAGCCGCCTCGATTCGCGCCCTCTTCGCCACGCGTT
>SESA01000373.1_pt1 | contig 30590 bp, 40 predicted proteins | sample 3171451 | NCBI WGS metagenome assembly SESA01 (sample SAMN06051862, study PRJNA518727) | freshwater metagenome | biome: subpolar coniferous forest; feature: holomictic lake; material: water; isolation source: holomictic Lake 227, 8 m depth | place: Canada: near Kenora, Ontario | collected...
TCTTTGGCAGGACCTTTTTCATGGTCTTCACCGGAGTTTTTTTCTTTACCACGGCCACTGCTTTTTTTGCTGCGGGTTTACTCGCCACAACAGATTTTTTCTTTGCCACAGGCATTGCTTTAGCTTTTGCTGCAACCGGTTTTTTTATCGTCTTTGCAACACTCTTTTTTGTAGTTGTCACTGATTTTGCCATGTGATTTCACCTGTGCGGCTCTTTCATCCCGGCATGTATGTTACGGGACTAAAATGTCCGCCTTAACAGAAGATGGAGATTTATGGTTATTATATATTGTGAATGATGCAAGCCCGTAAGAAAAATCTCCTGTCGGCCACCCGCATTTTTATCCACAACCGGTGCATATATTCTGGATCAGACCATGCAGGACCTTATTGCCGGTATTATCTATTCCTTTGCCGCCCTGTTCATCATCCTTGATCCCCTCCTATCTGTACCGATATTTGCCTCAATGACCAAGGGCCAGTCTGCTGCAGAGATCCACAAGCAGGCATTCATCGCGGTTGCTGTAGCAGGCGGACTGATGTACCTGTTCCTGATCTTTAACAAAACGATCTTTGATATCCTTGGTCTCAATCTGCCCAGTTTTCAGATAGCCGGAGGTATCCTCCTGTTCCTTCTCGGTATCCAGTATGCGCTTGGTATTGAGATCGGGCATTGCAAAGAGCGTGCAAAGACTGCTGTGGGTGTTGTTATCGGAACTCCGCTCCTCTGCGGACCGGGCACCATCACCACAGTGATGCTGCTTTCGAGGGATTATGGACTCCTCATCCCCTTCATTGCGATCACACTCTCACTCCTCGCTACGTGGCTGGTCCTCTATTATTCTGAATTCATCCAGCGCATACTCGGAGAAGTAGTAACAGACATTATGGGAAAAGTGCTCGGCATGCTCGTTGCTGCCATAGCAGTAAAGATTATTGCAGCGGGTGTTATGGCACTGGTGGCAGCTGCCTGAACTGTTTTCAAAATAAAAAACCTCCATTTTTCTATTTTTTGTACAATCAAATGATCATCCTTATCCCGATTTGAAAAAAATAATAAAAATTATGCGATGTTCACTGGCATTAGTTCTTGTTTTTTTCCTCGTTTTAATTCCCACTGTCAGCGCCTTTGATCTGCAGCAGGTCTACATCCAGATCGATCCGCAGGGCAACGCGATGATCACAATTACCTACCAGGATAATCCCGTTGAGTATCTCGGTATTAAATCATTTATTGCCACATCATCGCCGTCCCTTGAAAACTACCAGAGATCACTTATGCAGAGTAACGGAAAGCCCGCAGATTTTAAGATCCTCTGTGCAAGTCCCGGTGCGGCAAAACTCTTCTTCCCTCATTTCGCAACAATCAACGGTAAGACATACAGCACCAATCAATTTGATCTCGCATCGACCGGTGCGGATTTACAGAAGATGATGGCAAACAATAACTATCCTGTTGATCTTAGGGCAGATGCCACCATAGTTTTTCCCGATGGTTACTCGGTTATACAAAAAGGAGTCACCCGTATCGATTCGGTCTCCCACACGATCTCCAATCAGCAGATGACTCCTCCAGCCGCCCCTGACGCCAGCTGTAAAGAGGATAAGCCGCTTCCGCTATCCGGTATCATTCCTGCTGAAGCCGAACCCGTAGTTGCTGTGGCAGCCGGTGTTGCCATGACCGGACTTGGTCTGACTGCCTTTGGGTCTGCTTTTTCGGCATGGCTCTCAAAACTCCTCGTATTTGTGCAAAACGCATTTGGACAGGTAATACAGGGCCGGCTTTCCGAAGATGAGAAGAAGAAACGGAAGATTCATACAGCAGAATCAAAAGAGATCGCAATGGGGTTCACAAGGCGGGAACTTGGTGTAATTGCCGTAGGCGCGGTGATCATCGGTATCCTCTTCTTCTTTGCCGCACGGACACCGTTTGACGTGACTACGGTTGCGATCTATATCATCATGGGTGGACTTGCCTTGTGTGCGCACGAGATTGCGCACTGGTACCTGAACAGAAGATACGAGTGCAGCACCGAAGTCCAGATCTGGGGCTTGGGCTCCATCATCATGTTCCTCACGGCATGGCTCTTTGGAAATGTTTTTGCCCAGCCGACATTAACGGTTGTCCGCAGTCAGTTGCCCCTGGAAAAACGGAGTCTCGGGCTCATCATGCTTTCAGGCCCGGTCTTTTCGATCCTGATCGCCATTGCCTGCCTGTTCCTGATTCCCCTTGGGGGTGTATTCCGCACCGCAGGTATGCTGGGATTCTCAATCAACCTGCTCGCAGGAGTGTTTGAACTTCTCCCGGTCACTCCCTGTGACGGTAAAGATGTCTTTTCCTGGAACAAGTTCGTCTGGGCACTGGTCTTTGTGCCTCTTCTCCTGATTTACTTCCTTGTCAACATCTGAACTTATGGAGAAAAGAGGGTTTTTTCTTTTTTGTCCATGCAGACAGAGATCCTAAAACCGGTAAGGCGGGAAAGATTTTCTGCGGCAGATGAAAAATTCAGGAGTCGCGTTTTAATGAGTAGACTTCAACCATATGATCGGGATGATACCGCATCTTTGCCTCACGAAGACCGGCAACGCCAAGATCGCTTTCGCGGTTGATATAGACAAATCTTTTTTTGAGTATGGCCGCAGTTTCAGCGTTGATTTCCTTATAGATGCCTTCGCAATCGGGCATACCTTTCTCAAAATGGACAAGCGCTGTGTCGTTGTTGAGCGGTTCGAAGAGGGACATGGCACCGATTGTGTTATGAACCCGGACAACCAGCCCGGACAACCCCAACTCGCCGAAATGATCGATAGCAAAAAATGTTGCATCCTTTTCATGGGCAAGCACCGGATCTCCCTGACAGCCTTTCCATTCACACCACTGGATTAAAAACCGTTTCACATCCTCCCGGTTTTCCGGAGTGATCGGCTCAACAGAATACAGGCAGTTTTTCCGGAATTTATTGACATGGTGGCGGATGGTGAGATACTGCTTTCCGGGAAGGTCAGCAAGATCGGAAGCCCGGTACACGTACTCGAAATGGTTCCTGTCCGGTACAAGGTTAAGACCAGCGCAGGTATCCCGCATCCAGCTGGCGGTATCAGGATCGATTAACACGATAGGTTCAGCATCACTGACCTCTGATGCCAGCCGGATAAGCGAACGCAGAAGTGCTGTATTGCGGGGTCCGATGGGGGGGCGGAAGCGGGTGATGTCATCAATAGTGCTGGCAAGGATGACGTTTTTCTCGATAACTGCATACTGGTAATGGGCGTAATGATTCCAGCAGACCATATTGGTAAACGTATTATCGCTGTGTGTCTGGGGATAACAGGTATAATGCTTCTCGAAAAACACCCGGTCATCGAGCGTGACCGGCCGGAAATCATCCTGCGTGAGTTTCATCCTTCACCACGGAAGATCAGGGGCACATGACCTTGCATTGGTACAAAACCAATCGGCAGATAAAAAGATTCGGTATCCGGTTCGGCAATCAGGGCGATCCAGGTAATACCGGATTGAATGCACCGGTCAACAAGAGCAGATACCAGCTCTTTGCCAATGCCGCTGTTCCGGTAATCAGGAAGGACCACAAGATCCTGAATGTATCCATCAGAAACTCTGTCTGAGATAACCCGTCCCATACCAATTGCCTTACCGGTTTTTTTGTCAACAGCAACCGCAAATGAAAAACTTCCACGGATTAGAGAGCCAATAGCCGCAGGATCATATTCTTCCTTCCACCATCCACCGGCGCGGTACAGATCAGCGATCTCGTTGTTGTCCCACGAACGGACCAGCTGAACTACGATCTCATCTCCCACAGTTATCATACCCATTGCCACACGAAAAAGGATTTCCCTTAAACTCACAACAAATTCGTCAGAAAAAGACCACAGAACGGAAGTTTTTCGTTTCGTTAGAAAGACAAAAAAATAACTATTCCGGTGATTCGCGTTTTATCTGGGCGATTGCGGTATCAACAATGGCACCCAGCGCTTCAACACCCCAGTGTTGGGAGTTCAGGGTTAAATGATAGAGAGAGAGGTCATTTATGTCAATGGAATAGTACGACCGGTATCGCAATGCTTCACACTGCTCGCGCTCCAGTGTGACATCTCCGGCAGTTTTCTCATCGACCACATGGTCACGGAATACGATCCGTTTCACACGGCAACCGATAGGTGCATGCACCCATATCTTGAGGTCGGCATTTTCCACCATCCAGCCGGAGAGCCTGCCTTCAACAATAATATTGTCCTGCTGCCCGGCTATCTCTTTTTGCCGGGCATCAATCATCTTGTCAAAGGACGAATCCGCTTCTGCAAGTCGCCCGAACTCGGCAAGTTCCATATGGTGTTCTCTGGCAAGCTGCCGAAAGACTTCACCTGCTGATATCAAAGAAAAGCCGTGACGTTCTGAGAGATACCGTGAGAGTGAGGTTGTCCCGCTGCCGGGCAACCCGCTCACGGTGATCCGCATCAGAGCCCCCCGATGTTTAAGGACTTCCTGATGATCTGACTCAGTGTTATTGAGCAGATCATGTACCAGAGCATCCATGCGGGAATGATCCAGAGCGCTGCATCATGCAGCCCGACTGTTCCCATATAGGGAAACGAGATGGTGCTCTTAACCTCACCAAGCCGGAAAAGAAGCCAGAAGAAGATCGGGACGGTCAGCACGAGTATGTATGCCATAGGCTTGAACTGCTGCTGGGACATCTCAAGCTGCTCGCGCATAACCCGGTCTTTTTTTGCATCCATCTTCTTGATCTTCTTCTCATCCTGGGATAGCTGAGCTTCGCGATACTCGGTCTGGAACTCTTTCATCCGTTCCTGTGAATCGGTCATCTTCTCGTAATCGATCGTGTATTTCTGGATGATCGAAGAGTAAAGCCCGGTAAATGCGGAGAGAATCAGGATGAGGACGTAGAACGGAATCCCGAACCCGTCAACAACAGGCGAAAATGCGCCATCGATTCCCCGCCCGACACCAACCCGTAACCACTCGACGCTGTACGAGAACATCATCAGCATCATGAAACCGAGCGCTATGTAGATACCGTATTTATCCCAGATTTTAGCAAAATCCATCGGTTCACCTGAGCACGTTTGCCATATCATCGGCAGCACGTTCGAGGAGGAGATCTGCATTGATCACAATTTTTACCGTGCAACCCGTGATCATTGCATAGCCAGCTGCAATTGAGCGGTTGAACTGCTGGTGTTCCTCAATCGCACGGGACCCTTCTTTGTCCCGTGCGCGGGTTTCATCGTTCAATCGCCGCATGAGAATCTGGTCATCATCGGTTTCAACGAGAACGATAGTATCGGGCATAATCTCGCGGAGCACCCATTCAGGAAGTCCCGCAAGATAACCTGTTGGCGTCTTTACCGATGCGTGCGTATCGATGAGCACGTTGCCCGTTACCTTCGCAATCTCCTGCGCGGCACGTTTCTGCAAATGTTTCTGGACTGCGCGATCGAGCGTACGCATCTGGTCGCGATCCTGAACAACATTATCGCTCTTTGCCACTTCAAACATGAAGGTGCCAAAATTGATGGATTTGTATTTTACACCCTCACTTTCGAGTTTCTTTAATGCCTCGTTGACTACCGTCGTCTTACCGACGCCCGGTACACCGGTTATGATGACCTTTCGTCCCTGCATTTGTGTCCCTTTCCTAAAAACTCACTCTTTGCCAAAGAATGTCCGCATGAACGGGTACATCTCCATGATCTGCTGGCTTGCTATCTCTTCATAGAGCCGGTAAGTGATACTGACCGTCAAGAGCAGTCCGGTTCCGCTCACAGCACCGATGACACCAAAGAGGTTGGCTACAACACTGAGCAAACCAATAAAGACACCACCAATCACCGTGACACGGGGGATATACCGGTCAAGATACTTTTCCAGTACCTGCGGATTCCTGCGGTAGCCGGGAATGGACATGCCTGATAACTGGATCTGCCGGGCCACATCTTTTGAGTCCAGCCCAGCGGTTTTGATCCAGAACAGTGCGAAGATCGCACCACCGACAACCATGATTGTTGTATCTACTCCCAGACGTAATAGAATCTGCCATGGCGCATGGCCAAGATCGTGCATCCACCACATCCATTGAGTGGGGCCGTTGATGGGAGCAAGGTAATACATGATTCCGTCCAACGGCGTTGAACCATCGAATTTACCAAAGATGGTGATGCCGACATTGGAAAGGAACATCCCGACCATCTGGATATTTGCCTGCAGTACACGGACAAGGATCATCGGCAGAACACTGGCGTAGATGAGTTTTACGGGAAAACGCGCCCGTGCCCCGCGCACCTGCGCGTGAGCAAGCGGAATCTCAATGCGCGTGGATTCTACATACACAATGATCAAGAAGATTGTGATAGTTGTAACAAATGCGAGAATATCCGTACCAAAGAATGTCAGATAGTTTCCGCCATTGATACCAATAGCAATCAGGCGGGGGAAGAACCCGACAGGATACTGGTCAGCAACCGGCACCCAGTTGATGAACCCGTTGACAATTGCCTGCGATATACCGGCAATAATAAAGAGACCCACACCTGAGCCAATACCCCATTTTGTCACTACTTCATCCATAAAAAAGACAAGTACGCCACCGATACAGATCTGGATGAAGATCATGAACGAAACCGCAAACAGGTTGCCTCCGAAGAACTGCTGGGCAATTATCGGATCGGGTTGCAGGAATCCACCCACCAGGTTGGGGGCAGCTTCGATGATGATCATGACGAGGATAAGGATCTTCTGAAGACCCATATACATGACCTGTCCGCGAGTTTCACTTGTATCAATGTGGAGGATGTCTGCACCTTTGAGCAGCTGGAGCACGATAGATGCAGTGACGATCGGTCCGATACCCAGATGGACAATCGAACCGCTTGCCCCGGCAAGAAGTGCACGCCATGCAGCAAAAAGATCCTGAGATTGGGGCGCGATTCCAAAAAGCGGGATATTTGTCAGGGCAAAATAGAGAATCAGTATACCGAGCGTCCAGATCAGTTTATTCTTGAAATGAACGTGTCCCTCCGAGCTCCTGACTGCGGGCATCGCAGCGAGCAGGGGTTCCATTCGATCCAGCAGGTTTCCCATGGTTTCTCCAAAAAATATTGGGTGGCTCAGACGACCTGCGCCTTTCCGCCCATCTTCTCAATCTTTGCCTTTGCGGTTTCAGAGAATGCCTCTGCAGAGATGTTGATCTTTTTAGTTACCCTGCCACTGCCGAGCACCTTTTCAATGCCCATGTCAGCAACATTGATCGTAACTGCATCTCCTTCCTGCTTAGCAATACCCTGCGCGATAAGCGACGGTATGATCTGGTCGATTATCCCGACGTCTATCGTAGTTACGAGGACCTGTGGGTTGTGGAAGAAACCATCCTTACCAAAGACAGGGCCTCCCATTTCCTTATACCACTTGACAAAGTGGTGGGCATTGATGCCGGCGCGTCCCCGGCCTCCACGGTTTCCTGCACCACGACGATTCTTGTGGGTGCCTCCACCGCATGTCCGCGATCCGCGGTACTTTGAACGTTTATTTGTTGGCATCTTTGCTTCACCTCATCTTATAGAGGAGAGTATTGATCTCCTGACCATAATAGCCAAGCGCTCCACCCTGGTTGAATGTGCGCTTGGTGGTCTTGTGTCCCTTGCGTGGCGGGTGAAGACGGAGAACCGGTTTAAGTCCCGGAACCTCGCGTAGCTTCGTTTCCCCGCTGGCAAGCGCCTGTGCAAACTCACTGATGCTGGCATACGTGGAGTTGGTTTTTAAGTACTCCTCGGTTAATGGCGCATCACCGAGCACTCTGCCGCGGGTCTGCAGCAGGGTCTCAACGGTGGGTGCATCCACTTCGCCGTATGCAACGTAATCCTTCACCTTGCGTATCATGCCCAGATTTTCCGGAGTGTCCGGTATGAGCACGCAGTGATTGATGTGGTGGAGACGCAGCATCTTTAAGGTGTCCTTGATGTCGCGACGGGTATTTACAACCCCGCGAACCTGAACGACCGCGTACATTTACTGTGACCCCCCGGTCCTGATCATGTTGGTTGCTTTGAGCGCGTTGAATGTAGCTTTTGCAAAGTTGATCGTTGTGCGGGTCTGTCCGCGGGCAAATGTCCAGGTATCCTTGATACCGGCGAGTTGCAGCACTTTCTTGCTGATATCACCGGTTACAAGCCCGATACCCTGTGGGGCGGGCTTTAAGGTAACCTTGACACTACCGGCAGTTCCCTGCACCTGCATGGGTATGGAGTGGTTTGCATCGCAACCGCATTCCCAGCTGCCACATCCGCGGCGAACCTTTACAAGGTTCATCTTTGCCTTGACGATTGCCTTCTTGATCGCATTGCCGACCTGAACATCCTTGCCCTGACCAAATCCAATGTAGCCGTTGCGGTTGCCTACAATGACAACTGCACGGAACTGGACACGGCGGCCTGAGTCGGTCATACGCTGCGTCATGGCAATATCAAGAACCTCATCCTCCAGATCCGGGAGGAATGCATCAACAATTTCTGGTTCCTTGATCGGTCTGCCGCTTTCGAGCACCTGATCAATACTCTTGATCTCTCCCGAAGCAACGAGCTTCCCCAGACCGGTGACCGGGTGCCACTCCTGTTTTTCGTATGCCATTTATACCAGCTCCTTTTTAATGGCGACTGCAGCCAGTTCAACCATCTTTACGATATCTCCGGCATTTTTGTTATAGGCCGCGATATGCGCACCCTTGACCCGCTCATCGGATGGGAGGATCTCTTCACCATGAGGGATATCAAGACCCGCTTCGACAGCGCCTTTGAGTGCTGCAAATACCCGGGCGCCTTTTGTTGCCCGGCTCAGCCCGATATCCAGGATTGCCCGTTCATGGTTGGCTTTCTTTGCTTTAACGGCAAAGAGCATCCCTGTCAGGTATGCTGCCGGTGTGCTGGAAGTCGATCCCTTGTATCCGTAGTGTTCCAGTTCGGCAGAATTTGCTGCCACAAGTGTGCGGTCTCCATCCATCTCCGCAGTGACGAGCTGGATGATGACGTGCCGGTTTGTCCTGCGCACAACCATCCTTGGCGCGTCTGCTACGACAAGTGCGGTCCGCTTATAGTAATCGGTTTTACCTTCCCTTCGCCTTCGGAAAGGGACAAAATACCGTGCTCCTGTTGCCATGTTACTTCATCCTCCCTGCGAGGATCTCCATCTGTGCCTTCATGTGCGCGACACTCCTGAACTGACCGCCCGCAGCTTTCCTGTAAACAAGGCGGTACATGTGTCGGTCAATCGTTCCGGCATCACGGAGTGCTACGAGCACCTTTCTGATTGCACGGATCTTCTGGATCCATGCGGTCTTGCTCGGGTTTCTGGCTCCTGCCGCACCCTTTCTTTTTCCGGGACCTTTGCGGTGCCCGTACGACCGCTTTGCGATCCTTGCCCTGGCTCTGCCACGGCTCACGCCTTTCTTCTGGCGTGCCTTGATCGCGCCATCGGTGGCAAGCCCACGCAGATCTTCACGTGAGATTGCGTTCTCGATATCCGAGATCCGGGCCGGGTCAAACCAGACACGGTTGACACCGCACTTCAATATGGAGGCAGCGATGCGTTTCTGGCTGGCGACATCACTCATTCTTCTTCACCCCTTCACCGGTCTTCTTTGTTGCCTTTGGTTTTGAGGCCGCACCCTGTTTTGCACCCGCGGGCTCATTGGATTTTTCCTTGGGCTTTGCAGGTTTCTTAACTGCCTTTTCTTCCGGAGCTTTCTCTGCCTTTGGCTTTGCAGGTTTCTTTGTTTCTTTCACCGGAGCTTTTTTCGCTTCAGGTGCTGCATCCTTATCCTTCTTTGCACCTTTCTTTGCCGGTGCATCGGTTGCCTTGGGCTTTACAGGCATCTTTGTCTCCTTTTTCGGAGTTGCTGATTTCTTTGCTGCGGGAGTTGCCTTTTCCATCTCTGGGGCACTCTTTACAGTTTTTGCATTGAGCACCTTCAGACCGGCTGCTATTGCCGCTGCCTGAAGGCCAACACGCTTACGGTCGCCGACTGTTCCGGATATACGGACAGCCTGCGTCTTGGGATCGAGTCCTTCAAGTTCTGTCAAGGTTGCAACCAGCACTTCGAAAAATCCGCTGGGGTGCATACCGCGCACCGCAATCGGGCTTCCAAAACCGGGCTTCGGGAGAGCTCCCTTGGCCTTCTTCTGCTCCCTCTGTTTGTTGTGCTGTCCACGGGGCTTTCTCCAGGAATCGGAGAGCTGTCGTTTCTTGCCGTATCCGTCGCGCTTGAAGGCGGCACCCTTTGCTACCCGCACACGGATCAGTCGCTTTATTTCTGTTGTCATAAGCTACTCAACCCCTCTGCACGATATAGATGCCATCCTGAAAGACACGGGGGTCACGGTCGCGGATGTGGGTTGCATGCTCGATGTTTGCTGCCGAGTTACCAACCAGTTCACGGTCGATACCGGTAAGCACAACTTCATCGTTTGCTAGCTTTGCCACAACACCCGCTTCGATCCGTGCGGACCTTGGCTTCTTCTCTCCAAGGAAGTTGGCGATCTCAAGCCGGTTTCCCTGGAGTTTCAGCTGGATCGGGAAGTGGCTGTAGACTACCTTCATGTGGTACTCAAACCCTTCACTGACACCGCGGCACATATTTTTGGTGTGTGCCTCGAGCGTTCCGACCATTGCCGTGATCTTTTTAGTCTTGGATTCAGTCGAAATGGTGACCTCGTTTCCATCACAGGTTACAACAACCTGCGGGAACCGCATATTGCGGGAGAGCTGACCTTTTGGACCGGTCACTCGGAGCAGCGAGCCGTCAAGCTGGGCTTTAACGCCCGCGGGAATAGTTACTTTTCTGATTGCCGACATCTTTTAGCACCTTTTAGTAAACATACCCGAGCAGTTCGCCACCAATGCTCTCTTTCTTCGCCTGTTCATGCGACATCACGCCGCGCGAAGTCGAAAGCATAATGAGCCCGAAATTCTTTCCGGGCAGGTACTGCTTCTCCCAGTATTCCATTTCATCCAGCTGTACTGAAAACCGCGGCGTTATTGCCCCGCAGCGGTTTATTTTGCCCGTGAGGTGGACCTTAAGCTGCCCGCCCCTGCCGTCATCGATAAACTCGAAACTGCCAATATATCCGGCGTCCTGCATAATGCGGAGCATCGCGCCAAGGAGTTTACTCGCGGGTTCGATGATGCACACGGACTTACCGGTATCACCGGCATTTTTAAGGGCACACATTCCGTCTGCTAATGTATTTGATCGTGTCATTGTGCATTCACCTTCAGCTCATCTTTTTAAATCCAATCTTCGAGGCCCATTCGCGGAAACACTGCCTGCAGAACATGATATGGTATCTGCGTACGAGGCCCTGTTTGCGCCCGCACATCTTGCATTCGTTCGCACCGCGACCGTAGATCTTCTTTCGTTCTCCAGCCATTAGCGCACCTCGACCTGGTACTCTTCTTTTAAGAATAATATTGCATCCTGCTTGTTCACACGCTGTTTTGCGGGGAGTTTCTTTCGTTCCGCGCGTCTGCGTGTGATACGGATGCCCTTGCGCTCAAGAACAACGTTCACGTCCATGCCGAAGATACCAATCTGGGGATCATAGGACATGCCGGGGAAATCCGTGTGTTCTTCAACACCGAACGAGATGTTGCCGCTCTTGTCGAACTGGCTCTCAAATACGGTTTTGTTCAGGATACCGACAGCAGTCTTAAAGAAATCCCGGGCGGTCTTTCCGCGAAGGGTGACTTTACAGCCAATCGGGGCTCCTTTACGGATAGAGAATGCCGGCTGGGTCATCTTTGCAATGGTTCGAATCGACGTCTGACCGGTGATCGTCTTCATGATGTTTTCAGCTTTGACGAGCTTTTCTCCGCTCTCGCCTACTCCCATGTGAACAACCACCTTGTCGATGTGGATATCGCGCATCGACGTCACTGTTCAATCCCCCATTGTGCAATCGCGGATGTCTTTTTACCTACAATGTAGATGTAAGGCGAGATGGTCTCGAATTTTGTGCCTGTAGATTCATCCTCAAGAATGATCTTGTTGGGCACACTGCCGGGCATCTTGATGATCTCAGTGATCCGTGCCACCTTTCCGGAATGCTTACCACCAATGATCATCGCCATGTTGCCTGCTGCAAACGGGAAATGATCAATGATCTTATACCGTGTTTCGGGTTCAAGGGAGAGAACGAGAGAGTCACCGGACTTGTAAGTGTTGTCAGCGAGCAGGTTTGAGCCGTCTCTCATGTTCAGCTGGACCTTGCCACCGGGAACTGTGGATTTGTTCTTCACTTTGCACAGGCGGGTCTTTGCTGCCTCTGCATCAATGACAATGGATACATGACGACCGTTCTTGTCGCGCAGAATGCGGTAGTATTTGTTGATCTTCGGAAGTGCGATGATATCAAAGATACCAATACCCATCCGTGGGTCACGGCAGGGTCTTCCGTTGATGACAACATCATGCTGTAAGAGGATCTGCTTGACCTCTTTCAAGTTCCGCGCTAAGCCCATGTGGTCGCGAAGCCAGACCGTTATTGGCATGGCATTTGCATTGTGCGGACCGGGCGCTGTCTTTGTGATGAACTTTGTTGTCTTCTTTGCGATGTGCCACGAGTCCGGGGCGTTCAACCGCTTTAAATGGTCTCCCATTATTCAGCCTCCGCTAATTTTGCCTCACGGCGCTTGTCTGCAAGATTCAGTTTGGTGATATGAACGTTCGACGCATCAACAGGCCGGGGTACTTCAGTCCCGTCAGCCTTGGTTGATGTAACACCGTGGACAACAATTTTTGACTTCCTCGTATTAACGGCATCAACGATCCCTTCATCACCGGCAAAATCTCCCCGGGTAACCTTTACCGTGTCACCCTTGACAACGCGCAGCGTCTTTATCTTATATTTATCTTTCAATGCCGCAGAAAGCGGGGCGTTTAAGTATTTGGACTTCACGTGTGAAGGTGCCTGATAGCGTGCCTTTCTCTGCTTTCTTGGCTGTTCGCTTTTTAGTCTTACCATACTTCACACCTCATACGATGATCGTAGCCATGGATCCGAGTTTCGGGAACCGCTCTGCAACTTCACGGGCAACCGGTCCTTTGATCTCTGTTCCTTTTGGCTCGTTCTTCTCATCCACAACAACAACTGCATTGTCATCAAAGGACACCCGCATGCCATTTGGCCTGCGAATCTCCTTCTTCTGCCTTATGACAACCGCACGCACCAGCTTGCGGCGCATGTCAGGTGTTCCTTTCTGGACACTCACCGTAGCGAGATCTCCAAGACCCAGCTTGGGCTGACGGCGCCTGACTCCATGAAAGCCAAAGACCGAGATGATCTGCACTGTTCTCGCACCGGTATTATCGGCGCATGCAAGCCTCGTCCCTGTGGCGAGTGCTCTTGGGGTCTTTGATCCCTTTGCCTTCATGGCAGAAGCACCTCTACGACAACAAAGGTGGTGCTCTTTGAGAGCGGTCTGCACTCAGCAATCTTTACCATATCGCCAACCTTTACCTGGATGCAGGGGGAGTTATGCGCATGGTATTTCGAGCTGCGTTTTTCGTATCGCTTGTATTTCCGGATGTAGTGCATGAAATTACGCTCTACTACAACCGTTCCCATCATTCGATCGCTCACGACTTTGCCGGTGATCACCTGGCCGCGCACCGGTAAAGTGCCGTGAAACGGACAATTAACATCCGTGCACACCTTCTGGGGTGCCTGAACGTTCAATCCAATGTTTAGTGCCATTATGGTATCCTCTTCCTTTCGTGCAGGTTGATTCTCTTTTCAGGAGCCAGAGCCATCACGGATCCATCAATCTCGACAATTCTGCTGCCAAAGTGCAGCTGAAATCTGGTGTACATCTTGGGGATGCGTTTTACACCGGTATTGGTCATAATTACCACCAGATTTTTTGTTTCATCGATGATTCGTCCGAAAATTCCCCGGTGAAGGGGGTTACTGGCTCCCGATACCAGAACGTCAAGACCGATCAGTTCGTGCCTTAAGACGTTCTGGGGAGAGATCATGCAGTTCTCCTGCGGTTCTGCTCAGTCAACATGCGGGCGATCGTTTTCCTGAGTTCGCCGATATGTCCCGAGTTCTCGGTTGCGCCACCGGCACTGACTTTACCGTAGTGCTGGACCAGCTCCATCCGTAGTTTTCCCATCTGCTCGAGAATTTCCACGTCTGATAGCTGCCTGACATCCTTTGCCCTGAAGATCGCCATTACTGGTCCTCCCCTAATTTCTCATCAGGAAGTGCCGGCTCTTCAGACTCCAAATCACCAATACTGGTAACTGTAGCTGCGGGTGCCGGTGCCTTCTTTTTCTGTTCGATGATGGTGAAGTGATCGGGCATCTTTGCGCCACCGGGAACCAGCTTGACCTGAACACCGATAACGCCGAGTTTCTTGATGGCAACTGCGTAGCCTTTCTCAACGATCGTGTTGCTCGGTTCACCGCAGTGCTTGATGTAACCCTCGGTGAACTTCTGGGTGCGCGCACGTGCGCCGGTCAGCTTGCCGGCAATCACGACTTCACAACCAAGGGCACCGGATTCCATTACGCGGCGCAGGATACTGGTGCCTGCCTTACGGAAGTACCAGCCTCTCTCAAGAGCATTTGCCAGCCGTTCTGCCATAATCTGGGCGTTGAAGCTGGGATTTGTGACCTGCTGGACCTCGATCTGCGGGGATTCAACACCGTAGTTCTGGGCGAGATCCAAAGTGAGCTGGTGGACGAGTTTTCCGCCCTTACCAATCACAATACCGGGCTTCTCGGCAAAGATGGTGACCTGCGTGCCCAGAGGGGTCCTTGCAATGTCCATACCGCCGTATCCCGCGCGTTTGAGTTCCTTTGAAAGGTACTTCTCAACGCGGGCTTTTCTTACACCCTCTGAAATAAATTTTCTCTCGACTGCCATTTATTCCACCTCGCGGACGATCACTTCGAGGTTCACAGATTCGCGGACCTTGGGGGTTGCCCGTCCCATTGCTCTTGGGAAGAATGCTTTCTGGGCCCGGCCACGGCTTGCCGTGGCATGGATGATCTCTAAGTTTTCCGGGTCGAGACCAATGTACTCGGCATTCTTCTTTACCGATTCAAGGAGGCGGATGTAGGCCTTTGATGCCTTTACCGGGAACCTGCCTGCATCCCAGTTACCGGGAAGACCACGCTTGTGGGCAACGTTCCGGTTAAAGCGCCGGAACGGAATTGCCTTTTTCAGGGTGACGACCTGGTTTAAGTATGCGATTGCATCGTTCACGTGCTGGTGCCTGATGAACGTGGCAATTTCGATCGAATGCTTGGGCGACATGTTTAATTCATTTGCCTTTCCTCTGGCTATGTCGTCGCCCTTGATTTTCAGTGAATAATCAATTCGTGCCATTTCCATCACTTCAGCGGAACGTACTTGCTTCCTCGTGTTGCACCGATACCGGCGCTTCCGTGAGAGATCCTCTTTCTGGTCAGTGCAAACTCTCCGAGGTAGTGGAAGACAGACTCCGGCTGGAATTCAACTTTTATGAACTCCTTGCCATTGTAGATCTCAATTGTCTTTCCGATCATTTCCGGCATGACAAGCATTTCACGGAGGTGTGTTCTGACTTTCTCATCGCCACTTCGAACCTTTGCGAGTAATGTCTCTTCCCCTCGGGAGAAACCGCGTACAATCTTGCGGCGTGGACGGGAAGGCATTAAAGGGAGGAGTTCGCTGATTCCCTTTGCCTTGAGCTCGTCGATAGTAAAGCCGCGATAGGTGAACTCCTCACGCCGTCTTGGCATTCTCTTTTGTGTCTTTTTAGGTGCTGCCATACCCTTCACTTCCTGCTCTTACCTGTCCTGCGTGCAGCCACATGTCCGACAGTCCTGCCTGGAGATGTGCCTCTTGCAATGGTCTTCGGGCGACCCGGGTGCTGGTGTCCACCGCCACCGAACGGGTGGTCGATGACGTTCATTGCGACACCACGGACGCGTGGCCAGTTGGATGCGGTGTTCTGCATCTTGTGGTGCTTGTTGCCTGCTTTGACAAACGGCTTGTCTACGCGGCCGCCACCGGCTACAATGCCGACAGTTGCGCGGCAGCGCTGGTTGAACCATTTGGTCTTGCCACTCGGCATCCGGATACCGACACGGTCTTCAATTTTATCAACGACAACTGCCTGGACTCCTGACGCCCTGACAAACTTGCCGCCATCATTGGGCCGGGCTTCGATATTGCAGATGTAGGTACCGGTTGGGATGTGCTGGAGGGTGAGCGTGTTTCCGTTCTTCACTTCACCGCTGGATCCCCAGGTGATGACCTCTCCGATTCCGAGCCCTTCGGTCACAAGCATATAGACCTTGGGTCCACTCTCGAGTTTGACGAGTGCAATAGGTGCATTGCGGGCCGGGTCGTGTTCGATGTCGATGACTGTTCCGGTGTTATTTTGTGTATCATCACCGATGTGCTTCAACTCTGCTTTGTAACGGTGGGATGGTGCACGGTATGTCGGGCCTCCCTTGCCACGGGCTTGTGTTGTGATTCTATGTCCCATTTTTCCACACCTACATTATGCCTAGCCGACTCAGAATTTCCTCGGCTGCTTTATCGTTCTCAAAGCTCACGATGGCTTTCTTTTCGCCATGCATGTTCATAAGGGTACGAACGCTTTTTACGTTCTGCCCAAACGTCTTTTCGATCTCGCGCTTGATCGAGATCTTTGTTGCCTGACGGTTGACAAGGAACTGGAGTTTGCTCTGGTTCTCTAAAAGGACCATCGCCTTCTCAGTTACAAACGGGTATTTCAGAACCATTTATCTCCCCTCCAGACGAACGAGTGCACTTTCTGTCCACACGGTTAAGCGTCCTGCCAGCATACCGGGTGCAAGGTGCTCAACATTCAGCTGATCTACGGTCACTACATCGACACCAGACAGGTTGCGTGCTGCACGCAGAGGTGTTCCGGAAGTGACGATGAGCAGGCTCTTTCGCTGCTTGAAGCGGCGACCGCGCATCTTGCCTCTTCCGGCTTTGACCTTCTTGCTGTCCTTTGCCCGCTCGACATCTCCATAGAGTCCGGCAGTAGTGAGTGCGGTGATGACATCTGCTGTCTTATCAAGAGACTCAAACTTGTCCTCAAGGACAAACGGGGCTGCGCCATCGAAAATGTGACCTCTTCCCCTGATGAGTTCCTCGCAGATGCTTGCTGCAACTGCTGAACGGAATGCCTTCTGCTTTTCCTTCTGGTTGATCTCTTTTACCAGGATTTTGGCTACTTTCGGGGGGTGTGCTTCACGTCCGCCCTTTGCCTGTGGGACCTTGGCTGCCCGTGAACCGTTCTTGATACGGGGCACGTGCGATGAACCGCGACCACTTCCCCAGCCTACTGCTGACGAGCAGATGCCGGCAAACGGGTTGGTCCCGTGTGGCTGCCTGCGGGTGCTCTGGAGGGCCATGACTGCCTTTTTGATCAGATCGGGGCGGTAAGCTTCTGAGAAAAGTTCCGGAAGTTCAATGTCTTTTACAACGCCACCTTCAATAGTTTTAACCTGTGCTTTCATCTCTGATCACCCCTGCTTGCTCTGGACGCTCACAAACTGGATTGATGGCATCCTGACAACATGTTCACCGAGACGAATCGCCGGGCGGATACGTATAAGACGCTTGACCGGGCCGGGTATTGATCCCTTGACCAGAACATACGGGCTCTTTAAGACACCATAGTGGAGGAATCCACCCGCTGGGGTGATCTCACTCGCATTATCGCTGACTTTTAAGATCCGCTTGTTGAATTCTGTGCGCTGCTGGAATCCCAACTGTCCGATCTGGGGAACCTGCCACCGGACATGGTGGGGGTTCCAGGGTCCAAGAGTTCCGATATGTCGTTCTTTCTTGCCGCGGGAGTGCTTGCGTTTGCGCAGTGCGATACCCCAGCGCTTGACAGCGCCCTGGGTACCTTTACCGGTTGTGATTGCCGTAATATCGGCATACGAGCCGGTCTGGAGGACGTTGTTTAACGCTACTTCTTTTCCTAAAAGGCCCTGGGCAAATTCAAACAGTTTCTTGATGTCGCCACCGCCAACCTTGATTTCCATCAGGTCGGGGACTTTTTTAGGAACGCCGGTTAAGGCTGCGGGCTGCGTATAGGTAATCGCATGGATCTCTGCAACAATGCCGGCATTAATTGCATCTGCAAATTTCTTCTGCGCGGCTTCTTTGTCGTAATCCTTGGGCATGGTGATCCTGCGTCCAAGAACTGCATCGAGCGGTTCTGCCCAGATTTCAGTCAAGGCATGTTTACCGTATGTATCAAAGGAATAGGCACGAATCGCAGCAACTTTCATTAAGGGGATTTCAATAACGGTGACAGGCACCATGATCTCCTTTCCCTCGGTCGGACTGCTCTTGTGGTCATCTACCATGATAACATGCGTCATACCTACTTTGTATCCGGCAAATCCCTGCAGCATCGGCGCACCTTGAGTAGAGGGCCACGACTGGTATTTCGGGATTGGGCTCTTTGCACGCTTTCTCGGGCTGAATGCAAGAGAACCACGGCGGGGTCTGTTAATTTTTGGCATGTGTTAATCAATCCTTTTTTAGCGTGTAGGTTATTCTGATTGCGACACGATTTTCTAAGATTAATCCGAGCTTTTGAAACGTATTGTTCCAGAAACTAACACGCGGTACGGACAAGGATATACAGCCGCCATCAGTGGGGCTAATCCATATTTACGGATTAACGGCTCTGATGACTGATGCTGATATTTTCGTCCGTAGTAAGGGGATGCAACGGATAATTGCATCGCTTATGCCAGTGTGCACCGGCATTCCTGTCTCGCGAAAGAAGATCCTGACAATGGCGCATCCATCTGCTGTTATTGTTGCAGCAGATGGAACGGGCTCGTTGCACGAACGTCGACCCATGCGTCCTGATCAGACCCACTCAGTCAGCCTGTTGTGACGAATCACAACTCCTTCTCGGTATACCCCACCTTTATAGGCGAGGGGCACCAATCGAGGATCACCCACGGCACAACCATTAATCTTTGTGTCTTGAGATACGGTTCCGCCGTTTCCAGAGATCAAATGCTGCTTTTCCTACGATTGGCAGACTGATTCTGAATAGGATAACCTCATATCGGCTTCCATAATTATTGTAGAAAAGAAGATATAAATATATGCCAGCGGGATATCAGGAGTTTTTTAGGAGAGACAGACATCCATGAGCGGCGGCTGACTTTTGTTATCGGAAATTTTGTTATCCGAAATAGAGTTCTCCCTGATCCGTGATATATACAATAATATCTTCACATATGCACCGGGCTTTGCAGCATTGGGGGCGCGCTTCCCGGATACGGTTAATCAGGGAGATGGTATCGTATTTTACCTTGATGTTTATTTTTTCCGCTTCGCCGAATATGATGGCAGGAACCTCGAATAGATCGGTTCCGGTAGGAATCGTGCAAAGATGGGTCGCATCGAGCGTGTATAAGAATTCAAGCGTCTCTTTTGCGCGGCGGATGTTTTCCATGGCGCTCTTTTCGATCGTGCAGACATTGGCCTTGGAAGTGGAGATGATATCGGCGATCTGCTGCTGGGTAAGTCCCTGTTTCCGGTACCTGAGAATTTCCATCTGGCGATCGGTAAGCAGACCATCTTTCATAGAATTTAATTTTACTGCCGTACTTAAACACTTTTCGTTAACTTCAGAGCAATGGATGGTATTGATGGGAACTTATTTTTCGGAAGGGATTTTCCGGGTAAGGAAAAATCCTGTTTCGGGGATTTCCGGTGTGAAATTACATTTCAAAATGTTTATATGAATACCGGATCATAATATCGTGTTATAACAAATCGAGGTGAAAATAAATGGTTGTTAAAGTAGGAGTTGCCAAGCTCGGCAACATCGCAAGTGGTGTAATGGCAGAACTGCTTCTCGATGAGAGAGCAGACCGTGAAGACATGCAGACATTCATGGCGACCAGCGGCACAAAACTTGAGCCGGCTGATGTTGACCGTGTAGTTTCCAATTTGAAGGCATACAAACCGGACTTCTGTATCGTAGTCTCCCCCAACGGGGTTCTCCCCGGACCAACCGGTGCCCGCGAACAGCTCGCTGCCGCAGGTATCCCGGTCATCATCATCACCGATGATGTGACCACGAAGAAGGAGTGGGAAGGAGTCAAGGCCAGCAATTTCGGCTACATCATCATGAAGGCAGACTCCATGATCGGTGCACGCCGCGAGTTCCTTGACCCTGTAGAGATGGCTGACTTCAACGGCAACCTTGTCAAAGTGCTGGCAATCACCGGTGCATTCCGCAAACTCCAGCTCGCTGTTGATCTGGTCATCGACCAGGTGAAGGCAGGAAAGAAGGGCGCAGAACTTGTGCTCCCCAAGATCATCATGACCACCGACCGGGCTGTTGAGGGTGAATTCACCAACAACTATGCACTGGCAAAGGCACGCGCAGCCCACGAGATCGCCATGGCGGTTGCAGGACAGAATGTCAAGGGCTGCTTCATGACCAAGGAATGGGAAAAATATATCCCGATCGTTGCAAGCGCTCACGAAATGCTGAAAGTTGCAGCAATGCTCTGTGACGAAGCCAGAGAGATCGAGAAGGCAAACGACTCCATTCTCAGAAAGCCCCACAAGAAAGACGGTGTGCTCGTCTCCAAGAACAAACTCGTAGCAAAATTCGAGTAATTTTTTACTTTCTCTCTTTTTTGTAGAATTTTCCCAGATCTTCAGGTAGCGTCATTATTACCGGTTCAAGGTGGAGCCGCTCCATAAATGCAGAATCACTTGTGGATGAAGGATTGGGGTTGATTCGTGAGATCATGGAACAGAACGCCCGGAATCCATGGTCGTTGCCGCTCTTATCAAAAAACAGGGACATGTTGAACGCATGAGTTCCCAATTCACGGTATAATGCGATGATCTCAAGTATGCCCAGCGCCACGAGATCCACGTAGTCTTCCATCTCATCCAGCGTGGAGATGGGCAATATTCCCTGCACCTCGCGCTCACCTACCGGTACCGCATGGGCAGACCAGAGAATCTCATCTCCGAACAGGTAGCGATCAGAGAATCTTTCCTGCTCCTTCACTGCATCCCAGTAGTTCCGGCCCTCTTTTTTTCGGTACTGCTCACTTGCAGCTATATACAGATCAACTATACGGGATGGATGGGAGTCTGACAGCCCCTGCATGTGTGGGTGCACAAGGCTTGCTCCTGCGGATGGCAGGAAGTTCCAGTTGATGCTGGGATAGCCATCAACCTGATGTAGTGCCTCAATCTGCGAAAGAAGTGCATCCACTACCTGTTGCCGGCTGAAGGAGACGACCGCGTGCTCACGGGTCATAACGGTTACAACATGGCCTTCTCCGAAAGGAAACAGATTGGGAAACGTGACACTTTCACCGCGGATGATCCGGTTGCCATCAGGAAATGTGGGGGTAACGGTCATCACAGCTTCGCGGCAGAACGGGCAACCCACGGCACTTGAAGGAAGATATAATGACTGATCGATCTGCCGTTTTAACCGGTCGGGACTGATCCTGCACCGGAGCCCGGTGTGGTGCTCCTCGCGATATTGTAGTGTGCACCTGCTGGTGACAACTTCCCTGATAAAAAACATACCTGTACTGGATTATATTTCCGGCTGGATCTGATAGTCGTTTGCACTCGAATCTGTTGACCGTAGAATTTTTTTTTAAGTTTGCGGTACGAGCCTGATGAGGGATTATTCTTTTTGTGAGAGGGGAAAACAGATCATGATATAAGATTTAAGAGGAGACCTCCCCCCAGTCATACATCCGAGCACGGGCTACGCGCAATGGGGGAAGAGAGCAAAAGAGCCCGGTTCCCAATGGGTGTTATTCACTCAAGGGAGATACCGGAAAAGGGAGAAAAAATGATTGATAATATCTGCCGGGGATTTCTGCTCATATCAGGGAGTGTCCCCGAAAGGTATTGTTCCGCGCCTATACAACGTGTTTGCCGAGGAGGCGGATGGAGTTGGTCATGTCTGGACCAAGGGGTGAGCCGAAGATGATCTGGGTGACACCGGCCTTGGTTAAGTCTTCGCATTTCTGCTTGACCATTGAGGGAGTTCCTGCAATGGTGAATGCATCGATCTCTTTGTCGCCAACGAGTTCTCCAACCGTCTTGAAATCGAACTTTCCGAGTGCTACCTTGATCTTGGCAACATTGGCAAGGTCGAGTCCGTGGCGGGTGAGCAGTGCTTCCGGAGAGCCGGCTGCAATGAATGCTGCAACGATCTTTGCTGAGTTGCGGGCCTTCTTCTCGCTCTGGTCGATGGACATTGCGGTGTATGCACCGATATCAAAGTTCTTCTTGCCAACCTTGTCAGCTGCTGCCTTGATGATCGGGATTGCAATGGCAAAGTCCTTGGGGTTGGATGCGTTGATCAATGCACCGTCGCCGATTCTTCCGGCAAGCTCAAGAACCTTGGGGCCCTGTGCACCGATGTACATCGGGATACCCTTCTTTCCGGGCAGGGTGACACCGGTCAGCTTTGCACCGTCATAGTCAAAGAACGTCATTCCTGACTTCTTGACTTCTTCACCGGCACATAGCTTGCGTATCTGGACTACGGCTTCCTCGAGGCGTCCGACTGGCTTATCAGGGCTGATTGCCAGCTTCGGGAGCGTTGAGAGGTCACCGGGACCGATACCGAGGACTGCACGTCCATCGGAGATCTCATTCAGTGTGCAGGCAAAAGATGCCATTGCAGCGGGCGTGTCGGTAAACGCGTTCATAATACCCGGACCCATCTTAAGAGATGTGGTCGCCTGCGCGATGGCCGCGAGGGTGGGGTAGCAGTGACGGTTGTTGTAGTGGTTAGTGATCCATGCGAAATCTATGTCTTTGGATTCTGCAAGTTTACAGAAGTTGACAACTTGCTTTACATTGACATTTCCTGGTACAAATTCAATTCCATATGTCAAGGTTTGTTCACCTCATGGAGTATTACCGTACACACAGTTAAATAAATTATGATTTTATGTTGAACTTTTTTAAAGGCTCAAAGAAAAAAAGCCCATTCTGACGTTTTTTCAATAAAAAACCCTGAAACCTGAGCGAGAGCGGAGGTGAACGCAGGAAGATAAGGCCATTCGATCGCCAAAGGCGTGTTTTTTTATAAATTTCGCGGTTTTTTGGATCTGAATCTTAAAAAAAATAACCGGGTCCGGTTTTTTATATCCAATAGAAAATGTAAAAAATCTGGAAACCTGCGGAACACCGGGCGCAAACATATCCATAAAAACAAGACGTTTTTGTTCGTTGAGCAACAAACCTTTTTTCATCTGACGATATTACTATAAGATATTCAACTTCGAACAATCAATTGTACATATCCTACTTACATATCTTACCACCGGGCTTGAAAAGGAACGCGCATGAGAATACTGGCAATCGGACTTGGGGGTGCAGGGTGCAGGATTGCAAACAGCCTGTATGCTGTAGACCGTCGCAGCAGCAACGTGGCTTGTGTCAAAGCGTTTGCCGTAGATGTCGATGATACTACCTTATCGCAGCTCAAAGGCCTGCCGGAAAATTCCAAAATATATTTCCCTGCGCTGGACCCGGGACCCGCAGATGCAATGGGAGAGAGCGCCCAGACTGCAACAATCGACATAGGTGAGGTCATCTCCAGAGTCCAGAACGTTGATCACGGAGAGACCGATGCGATCTTCATCTGCTGCGGGCTTGGCGGAAGCCTGGTGGATGTGGCACCCCATATCATTGCAGCTCTCAGAAATTCCGTTGTGGAACCAATATTTGGCCTCGTCACACTTCCCTGCCTTGCCGAAGGCGAGCGTAAGTCCATAAAAGCTGCGGATGATATCGATATGCTTTCATCTCTGCTCGATGGCATTATTCTTTTCGATAATGAGACGTGGTTTAAAAAGATCAGATCGCAGAAATCCACCCTCGCAAAAAAAGAGAAGAGTTTTGCAGAAAAGATGGGCTTTGTAAAAGAGCAGCCTGCACTATCTCCAACGCTTGCAACTTATCTCCTGTTAAACGATGCAATTGTCAAGAGGATCAGTCTTATCCTGCGGGCAGGGGAGTTCAAAGCGGACGGAGGTCTTGAACTCGCAGAAGTGGTGCTGGATTCCGGTGAGGTTCTCAATACGATGAAAGGGATGGGCTTTATCACCATTGGTTATGCAGTGGAACACATTCCCAGCGATCCAATGAGTTTCCTTTCATGGCTGCGACCTGCGGCCATTTCAGCCGACCACCACAATAAAAGGGCCTCGCGTCTCGTTGAACTCGCAAAGCAGGCAATATATCACGAGATTTCAACCCCGTGCGACATGACCAGCGCCCACAAGGCACTCATCCTCATTGCCGGGCCATCTCATGAATTATCATTAAAAGGGTTCATGACCGTCCGAAAATGGATCGATCGCAGCATTGCCGGGCTCGAAACCCGATCCGGGGATTACCCGGTGATGAATACACAAAATGTTGCAATCATCATCATGCTCTCCGGCCTTGAAAACATTCCCCGTATCGATGAGATTAGGGGGATCCGTGCACAGAGCAGAACCGGTTATCAGAAAGAGACGGATAGTGAGATTGAATCCATCTCTCTTGAAACCATCACCATGTCAAAGGATTTAAGAAAAGCAACGGGCACTGAGGCCATCTCTCAAAAACAGATGGATAGGCGATCACGGGACGAGATGATTGCGCTTCCTGTAAAGGAACCCACGGACAGGGATTCTGGTGCGCGTTCTGCGGTTGCTCGTCCGCACACCCCACAGAATCTTCATGCAGGAGTATCCGGGGCCATAAAAAAAGATCCAGTTGCTGATTATCCACCATCAGAAAGTAATCAATCAACAACAACTGGTATGCAGGACAGACCCGCAGTGCATCCGGAATTGAGGGGGAACGAGCCACAACACCGGGTTGTTGCACGGCAGGAACACCATGTGCAACCCAGTCATACTTCTCCGGTTCACCAGCCCCAGCCGCACAAGGCATTACACCACGATGCAACGGCATCAGGTACCAGAGTGCAGGAACCGGCACGAGAGAAAGAAGTCCACATCAATGACAACCAGATACGAACGAAGGATACCGAACGCCAGAGGATAGAAAAAGATTTGCAGAGGCAACGGATGAATGCCATCTCCGGCCGAACACTCAAGGCAACTACAGATATTCTGAAAAAACCGGTGACAATACCCGGACGTGCTGTCATCTACCAGGATTCATCCAATGTTTTACCACAAACCCGTGTGCAGGTGCAGCCCCGAACTGCTCCAACTTTAGAAAAACCCTCAGAGCAAAGAACAATTATCATTGGAAAACGAAAAACACTCCCCATAGAGCAGCAGAACTTCGATACGGAAGAACCGGGCGTTCAAGAACCAGTGGCACGTGAGAAGGAATTTATTTCGCCGGGCCCTGTTGCAGATGCACCCGAAGCAGACTCTGAAGAGATGAGAGTCAGCGTGAAAGATCCCAGTTACCGGGCAAAGGATGAGATTTTTGGGGGAAAGAGCGTTGTGCGCACAGTAGTTCCACAAGCCCGTGACTCCGGGCTTATCCATACCAGTCTCGCCCAGAAAAAGAGTGTGCCGGGAACCGGGGATGATAATGAGGAGAAACTGCAGGAAGAGGCCACTACCGGACAATCACAGACTCCGGGTAAAAAACGGAAGATCACCACAAAAAAAGATGATTTTTCATGGATCTGATCGATGGGATCAGTTGGTCTCCATCACCTTTGAAAACTGGATATTTCCGGCACCTATCTCTGTTTTGATCTCAATGCCGTGTTCAACCGTATTTCCAATATAATTCAGCCCGCTAAAAGCAACAATCGAGAGCCGGTAGGGATTATCGGGTAAATTAAAGACCTGCGTTCCCAGCGCAACGGGATAGATGAAACCGCATTTGTTCATCAGTTGAATAGTCTCTTCCACCTGCGATCTTGCTGCGCAGGGAACTTCGCGGACATTTGCAAGCGCAATGCCGGTTTTTGTGCGGGCAAAACTGGAAATGGTGGTGAGTCCGGATGAGATAAAGAGTTCCAGCGGATCGATGGTTGTTCCACGGTAGCCGATCAGATCCTTAAAGCGTCTGGGTGTGCCCTGTTCAATCTCCAGTGTTCCACCGAATGCCATCTTGACCGGTATTCCCTTTCTCTGGAATACGCCGTCCATGGAAATACTGCAGATGGTCATGAAACCTACCGATCCATGAGGGATCCGTGGATCGCGATCAATAATCCGGTAGGAGTTAAAAAATCCACATCCGGATTTTACCACTTCATCGAATGCTACAGTGACCTTTTCAAGAGACCCTGCGGGCACAATAGAGAGATTATATGCCACATCTCCGGTGCCAGTCTCCGGATCGAACGTGCTCCGGTACGCAAGCCGCTCGAGTTTCGATATGACAAACCCAATCCTGTCGTCAACAAGGGCGTTATCGGTCTCATCACGGCCAAGAGGGGTCAATAATCTTCCCAGATTCCCGACTTTCTCGGTAAATCCCATTGTGTCGAGATAGCTGAGATAATACTGAACCGCTCGGTCACTTAAGACAAAACCACGGTCGGCCATAAGTTCTGAAAGTCGTTTTGCCCCCACCGGCTCGCTATGCTCTTTTAAGATCCTTAAAATCTCGATATATTTTCTCTCGGTACGAATCACGCTCATTTTGCCTCAACAACGCCCTTGCTATCCTGATAACGTCCCGCATACAACCGGGTTCCTTCCCGCACTTCGTGAAGAACCATCTGTACAATCCGGTCGTTCTTCTGCACGGTTATTGTATCCGCACCCATATTGGTCAGGCAGAGCGTCAGCTGCCCCCGAAAACCCGGGTCCACAAAGCCTGCACCCAGTAATACACCACGTCTTCCCATCGATGACCTGCACCGCAGCGTTCCGGCAATATCCATGGGCAGTTCAACCCATTCGAGTGTCGGGACGAGCGTGCATGCGCCTCGTTCGAGTACCATATTGCCAGCAGCGCGGAGATCATAGGACGCGGGTTGCTGGCATTCTGCCCCATACGGGGTGATAACAAGTTTCCCTGCGGGGCTGTCGAGATTGAGACGGCGCTCAATTTCAGGTGCAGACAGAATCATTGAAGTAGTGTATCGGTAGAAAATACTTAATATCTTTTGATGTAAAGAAGATGAGAAGGGATCCATGGGGTAGAGGATATCCTCTTGGGCTTCGAACCCAAGGACGCGGGTTCGATTCCCGCTGGGTCCGTTTTTTTATATTTTCGGTATTGATGAGGATTTTTTTGCCCGTCAGAGATTTTTTCTCATACCGTAGTGCACGTATCGGGAGTGTCAGGATCCGTTCCGATTATTCTAAAAAAAGGGTAGAACTCTGAACTTTTCACGATTCTTATTAAAAAATGCAGCCTTAAAAAAAGAGATTATATCTCGTTCCTTCTGATGACATGACGCCGCTTCCTCTGGTGACCAATCATCCTGATGACCGCAAAGAGCACAAGAACACCCACAACTCCTGCTGCAATGATGGTGATCAGTCCCCAGTCCAGACTCTTTTCCAAAGTGAGTGTGGCTGTGGCTGTTGCATTCCCGGAAACAACTTGTTTCTGGAGGGATGCTGGCTGGTAACCTTCCTTTGATGCTGTGATATTGTAGGGGGTATTGAAATTCAGTTTGGCATTGTACTGCCCGCGATCATCAGTCATGCCAATAACATTACCATTGATGGAGATGCTGGCATTTGGAACAATCTTCTGCTCGTTGTCCTTGACAAAGAGGGTGAGAACGGCGTTTTCAAAAGTCATCACGAACGTATAATCTTCATTGACATTTGATACCTGAATAGGGCGACTCACCGTCACATACCCTGCTTTTCTGATCTCCACAGGATACGTTCCAGAGACCAGACTTGGGGATGTGCTGCGTCCGTACTGGTTGGTACTTCCGAGCAAATTGCCATTGATATATACATCCGCGCCATTGATCGGTGCACGGTTTTCATCAAAAACGTAGATGAACGCACCTATGGGGGCTTTGGTGATTTCTACGGAATAGATGGCATCGGCATCACTGATGATTCTGGATTCCGTATAAGTCTGGTAGCCGCTCTTTCTGATCTCAAGGGAATATGTGTTTCCACGTGTAACCGGTATAACCAGTCTTCCTTTGGCATCGGTTTTTCCCACAAGCGCTGAATCGATACGCACTTCTGCATCAGAAAGCGGTGCCTTTCCATCCTTGTCTTTGATCTCAATGGCAAAGCGGTTCCCGGAGAGCAGCCAGTATTGAACCTCACGGTTTTCTGTAGCCATATCTATCGTAGCGTGGCGAGGCTGGTAGTTGGTTGCTTCAATATCCGCAGAATACAAGGTAGAGGCCATCACTCCGAACAGTGCAGAGCCGGAGAGATCCGTAGGCTTATCCATTGTCACGTTTTCTGCAGAAATTTTTACTATGGCTCCTGAAACCGGCACAAGGGTGTCAGAGTCAAAAAGACTCACTTTGAGGGTGAGGGTTTTCCTGCTCATGTTGACAAGGAGCAATGTTTCATTTCTGCTTACCGTTTTTACCCAGTCATCATAACCGGTCATTGAAACCATAATTTTTAAATCATTCAATCCGGAATGAGTGAGATATACCTGACCGAGGGTATTTGTCCGGGCAATGTTGCCGCCGTTGAGAAATACCGTAGCATGAGGTATCGTGGAGTTATCAATTATATCCTGCACATTTATCTGCAGGTTCGTTGCCTGTACAGAGCTGCAGAGAAGGATCACACACAGCAGAGCAAAAAGGAAACGATGCCTTTGACTATACATGATAAATTATCGCTACCTGCTCATATATCAGCCAATCGGTCTATATCTCTGAAATTGAGGGGACACGGTCAAGCAGCATGCCTTCAACAAGAACCGGTAACAGGCGCCTGCCTTCCTCAATTGCATTCTGGAGCCGCCAGTTCCGTTCAGCATACAGGGTAAAGAGCGGTTCTCCGGCTTTGACGAGTTTACCCTTTTTGGCGTGCAGGAGAATACCGGCGCCAGCGTCCTGCGGGGCTCCTGCTGTGCGGGCAAGGGTGACAAGGGAACGGTTGTTCATCTCAATTACGTATCCGGAAGCGGGGGCTTTTACTACATACTGATGTTCACCGGGAATAATATCATCGGATTTGACCGTGGGATTACCACCCTGTATCTCAATAATCTGGCGGAATTTTTCGAGCGCTTTTCCTGAGGTAAGGATCTCCTGTGCCATTGCTGCGCCATTTCCACGTGCAGCTTTTCCTGACATTTCAAATGCGATCCCTGCAAGCGAGATACTTTTCTGGATGAATGAGTTGGGTTCAGTAGCCCCCTCAAGCACCCGCAGGGCTTCTTTTACCTCAAGTTTTGGGCCGATACTGTGCCCTACGGGAATGTCTCCATAGGTTAGAGCACATTCAACTTTCATGTTGAGCCGTTCGCCCAGTTCGATAAACTCCCGTGCAAGTTTTCTGCCTTCGGCCATAGTTGCAACTTTGGTATGCAGACCTACGGGAATATCAATTACCACAAGATTTGCACCAACAGCATATTTTTTTGCCATGACACTGGCAAGCATCTGTCCTCTGGCATCAATCTTGAACGGATATTCCTGGATGATGATGCGATCATCGGCAGGTGCAATATTTGTCGCACCGCCCCAGACTATTGCTCCACCGACTTTTTCGGTCATCTGCTGGACTTCCCCTGCGGAGAACTCAACTGATGCAAGGACTTCCATAAGATCGGCTGTGCCACCGGCACCTGTGATTGCGCGCGAACTGGTCTTTGGTATTTTGAGACCGCTTGCGGCGATGATGGGTACGACAAGAAGCGAGATCTTGTTGCCCGGTACGCCACCGATGGAGTGTTTATCCACAATCGGGCGAGATGCAAACTTGATCTGTTCTCCCGTCTCTACCATCGCGCGGGTGAGATGTTCCACTTCATCCATATCGAGCGGGTTGATGTATGACGCAGTGATGTATGCCGTCAGTTCGGCAGCTGACAGATCGTCACTCACCACATCTTTGATGATGGTCAGGGTCTCTTCTTTGGTAAGCCTGATGCCATCCATCTTCTTTTTTATAAAGTCTAAGGATGCGGGTCTTTTTGCTTCACGGATCTCTACTTCTGCGCCATCTTCGAGATGAAGGCGTTCGTTGGTAATGTGGTATATGCCAACAGTGCCCTGCCGTGCGATCGTTGAGGTTGTGTGCACTAATGCTGCTGCCGATATGCCGCTTTTTATGTTTATTATCTGGACACGATCACCATCAAGCACACCGATGCTGCGGGCATCTGCCCGGTTGAGAAGTACGCCTCGCGTTGCAATGTCCAGAATTTTTGTGCTGAATTTCACTGATTTGTCCCTCCAGATGTAGCGATGCACCTGGTTAGAGGCATCGTGGTTACATTTACGTTAACCGCTCTGGCATTAAAAGGTGTCACGCCGGGTTTGTCATTGAGGCAAAGATGCGGATGGAATTGATGTGCATGTGTCTTTTTCTGTTAAGATAACC
>SESA01000374.1_pt1 | contig 30488 bp, 27 predicted proteins | sample 3171451 | NCBI WGS metagenome assembly SESA01 (sample SAMN06051862, study PRJNA518727) | freshwater metagenome | biome: subpolar coniferous forest; feature: holomictic lake; material: water; isolation source: holomictic Lake 227, 8 m depth | place: Canada: near Kenora, Ontario | collected...
CGCGGCATCAGCAGCATGAGCCTTGAGAAATACAAGAGCATTTCGGCAAATTACATATCTCCCACTATCATCGAAGAGAGGCAGCTGAATATTGCAACCATGGATGTTTTCAGCCGTTTGATGATGGACAGGATCATTTTCCTGGGAGTTCCCATCGATGATTATGTTGCGAACATCATACAGGCCCAGCTTTTGTTCCTCGAATCGGTAGATTCACACAAAGACATACAGATCTACCTGAATACTCCTGGAGGCTCTGTATATGCAGGCCTTGGCATTTATGACACCATGCAGTACATCAATCCCCATGTAGCTACGATCTGTACCGGGATGGCTGCTTCAATGGGTGCAATACTTTTATGTTCAGGTGAGAATGGAAAACGCACTGCGCTTAAACACTCCCGTATTCTTATCCACCAGCCAATGGGCAGCGCCGAAGGACAGGCCTCTGATATCGAGATCACGACAAGGGAGATCCAGAAGCTTAAAAAAGAATTGTATGAGATCATTTCCCAGCATTCGGGACAGCCTTACAAAAGGATTCTCAAGGATGCCGACAGGGATTACTGGATGACTGCAGAAGAAGCCAGGGAATATGGCATGATTGACGAGATCCTCGTTAAGTCAAAGAAAGATTCACAGTAATGACAAAAACCGAAGAGCGCTGTTCTTTCTGCGGAAGGGAAAAACGTGAAGCAAGAGTTCTTATTGCAGGTTTGAACGGGCATATCTGCGATAACTGTGTTCAGCAGGCCCAGACTATTCTGGAAGAGGAACTCACCTCCAAGAAATCAATGAATTTTCAGGAGATCACCCTGCTTAAACCACATGAGATAAAGCGCTACCTTGACCAGTACGTGATAGGGCAGGAAGAGGCCAAGCGTGTTGTTTCAGTAGCTGTTTACAATCATTACAAGCGGATAAAATACGCTAAAGAAGCCAAGGACGACGATGTTGAACTCGAAAAGTCCAACATCATCATTGTAGGTGAAACCGGTACCGGTAAAACTCTCCTGGCAAGAAGCATTGCGAAGATGCTCAATGTGCCGTTTTGTATTGCTGATGCCACTGCGCTGACCGAGGCCGGATATGTTGGAGAGGATGTTGAAAGCATACTGGCCAGGCTTTTGCAGGTTGCAGATTACAATATCGAAGCAGCCGAGAAAGGGATAGTGTTCATTGACGAGATCGATAAAATCGCCCGCAAAAGCGATAATCCTTCGATCACCAGGGATGTGTCGGGTGAAGGCGTACAGCAGGCCCTTCTCAAAATGCTGGAAGGCTCTGTGGTAAACGTTCCGCCCCAGGGAGGCCGCAAGCACCCTGAACAAAAAATGATACAGATCAACACCCATAACATCCTTTTCATTACAGGAGGAGCTTTTGACGGTATCGACAAAAAAATTGCGAACCGCCTGCAAACTAACCGTATCGGTTATAAAGTTGACCGTAAACGCGAAGAAGTTGACAAAGACAACATCCTGCAGTACATTTCGCCTGTCGATCTAAAGTCATACGGGCTCATTCCGGAACTGGTGGGCAGGATGCCTATCGTTACGTTCATGCACGCACTTGACCGAGCCACTCTCAGGCGGATTCTCGTTGAGCCCAAAAACGCCCTGATCAAGCAGTTTATCAGGTTGTTCGAGATCGACAACGTTAAGCTCAGTTTCGATGACGAGGCACTGGATTTTATTGTTGAAAAGTCGATTGAGTTCAAACTCGGGGCCAGGGGGCTGAGAGCTATCCTTGAAGGCATTATGAATGATGCAATGTTTGAATTCCCGTCCAAAACCAATGTTAAAAGCCTTAAGGTTAATCTTGCCTTTGTACAGGAGAAATTCAACAAAACAAGTTTATCAAGGCTTAAGGTTGCCTGATACTAAACCGGCAGCCCTCACCGTTTATGCTAAGGCCTAATCACCTGGATTCCGGATGAGAATACTTTTACTGTCGTGCATATTTGCCTTATCGTTTCCTTTATCCCTTCTTTCCCAGGATACTACTAAAATAATTCTGCCTTCGAAAATTGTGAAGGGAGACACATTACCTGCAGTAGACCTGAACGGCGTTGTTATTTTTCCCCCCGGAAAATTTGATACAAGGAAAGATGCTGCCCGCTTCGACAGGCTTGTTTATAATATCCGGATCGTTTACCCCTATGCCAGGTTAGCCGGGATAAAACTGAAGCAGATCAAGTCGGTACTGGATACCATTAAAAACGATAAGCAGAGAAAAGCATTTCTGAGGAAATCAGAGAGAGAACTTGATGCCCAGTTCGGCGATCAGATCCGTGACATGACCTATTCCCAGGGAAAGATCCTTATCAAACTGATATACAGGGAAACCGGCGCTTCTACCTTTGTGATTGTGAAAGAACTTAAAGGAGGGTTTAATGCGTTTATATGGCAAACCCTTGCCAGGATCTTTGGGTATGACCTTAAAACAATTTATGACCCCCAAGGCAAGGATGAACCAATTGAAAGAGTTGTTCAGATGATAGATGCAGGAGCTATCTGATAATACATTAAATTTACAGTTTGGGCAAACGAATGAAATTATCGGTAGTCATAGTCAATTACAATGTAAGGTATTTCCTTGAACAATGCCTGCATTCGGTCATGAATGCTGCCAAAGGACTTGACGCTGAAATATTCGTGGTTGACAACAGTTCTGTTGACGGATCCGTGAAGATGGTAAGGGAAAAATTCCCCAATGTCATCCTGATAGAAAACAAAGAAAACCTTGGCTTTTCCACCGCGAATAACCAGGCCATGCGAATTGCTGCAGGGGAGTACATTCTTCTGCTTAATCCCGACACCCTGGTCGAGGACGACACATTGAAAAAAGTCGCGGCTTTTATGGATGAACACCCCGATGCAGGCGGACTGGGAGTAAAAATGATAGACGGGAAGGGGAAATTCCTGCCGGAATCGAAACGCGCCCTGCCTACACCACTCGTTGCTTTTTATAAAATTTTCGGCCTTTCTTCCCTGTTTCCCAAATCAAGGATATTCAGCCAGTATCATCTCGGGTATATGGACAAAGACAAGGTGCATGAAATTGATGTACTGGCAGGCGCTTTCATGCTTCTGCGGAAGAAAGTCCTGGATGAAGTAGGATTGCTGGATGAATCATTTTTCATGTATGGTGAAGATATAGACCTCAGTTACAGGATCACGAAAGCAGGGTATAAAAACTATTATTATCCGGGCACGAGGATCATCCATTATAAAGGCGAAAGCACAAAAAAAAGCAGCCTGAACTATGTGTTCATCTTTTACAACGCGATGATCATTTTTGCACGCAAGCATTTTTCCAAAGGAAATGCCCGCTCCTTCTCAATTATAATCCACTCTGCAATATACCTCAGGGCTTTCTTCTCTATTCTCACCCGGTTTGCGAACCGTATCTTCCTGCCTTTACTCGACGCAGCACTGATCTTCGCCGGGATGCTGTTCATGACCTTTTACTGGGAAAAGAACTTTATTTTTCCTTATGGAGGGCATTATCCCCCTGAATTCATGCAGATAGCAGTACCTGTCTATATCCTTATATGGCTTATCAGCGTTTACGTCAGCGGTGGTTATGACAGGCCAATAATGCTCAGGAAAGTCTTCCAGGGCATGCTTGCCGGAACAGTGCTCATCCTTTTACTTTATAGTCTGCTCAGCGAGAATTACCGTTTTTCAAGAGCACTCATCCTTTTCGGTGCCATGTGGGGCCTTGCGATAATGCTTGCAATGAGGCTGCTGCTTCATTTTTCGAAGATCAGCGGGTTCAGGCTGAATACGGCCAAGAATAAAAAGTTTGTGATCGTAGGCGAGAAAGAAGAATCTGAAAGGGTCGCTGATCTCTTACAGAAAGCAGGTATGAATCCGGCTTTCGTCGGACTGGTAAGCTACCGCCCGCTTTCGGGAAACCTAAACGGCTTTATCGGAAACCTTGAACAGATACAGGATATTATTACCATACATAAAATAGACGAAGTGATATTTTGTGCCAGGGATGTTCCGGCCCAGGTGATCATCGATAAAATGTCGGAACTTAAAGATGCCCAGGTTGATTATAAAATAGCCCCTCCTGAAAGTCTATCAATAATCGGCAGCAATTCGATCAACACCAGCGGTGATTTGTATGTTGTCGACATCAACGCCATTACAAAAAAGTCAAACCGCAGGAACAAAAGAGTGTTTGACCTTACTGCAGGGTTCATCCTCCTCCTGCTTTACCCGCTTTGTATATTCCTGGTAAGGAAACCATTTGGTCTCGCAAGAAACCTGGTTCTGATCCTGCTGGCGAGGAAATCATGGGTTGGCTATACCCCTGTTTCGGGCCAAAACGCCCAGCACGTTCCCCTGATCAAGAAAGGGGTGCTGAATCCAATGGATGCCCTGAAATCAAAACAGATAAGCGAAGAAGACAGGAATCGCCTCAATATCCTTTATGCACGGGACTACCATCTTGCTAACGACGTAAATATTTTATTCAAGGGATTCAGGGATATGGGAAGAATATAGCACATTATTTTGAATGATTTTAAATAAGAAATTGTACTATCTTTGCACCTTATAACAAAGGCATATGGCTAAAACAGAAGTAGTTGTTCCAAGGTTAGGAGAAAGTGTGATCGAGGTCACTATCACAAAATGGTTGAAGAACGAAGGGGAGAAGGTCGAAGCCGAAGAAGCCCTTGTTGAAATAGCCACCGACAAAGTTGATTCGGAGATCGTATCGACCACCAGCGGCACACTGCTGAAGAAAATGTTCAGCGAAGGAGATGTGGTCCCTGTAGGAAAGGTTTTTGCAATGATTGAATCCTCGTCCGCTGCCGGAGAAAAGCCTGCTGCAGCTGCTGATACTGAGACAGTCCCCGGGAGGAAGGAAGAAGTGAACGCCCCGTCTGTAAAGGCAGTGATTCAGCAGGCAGCAATACAACAAGCTTCCCCTGCCGACATTCCTTCGGGAAGCAGGTATTATTCACCTTTGGTGAGGAGCATAGCACAGCAGGAAGGTCTTTCTTTCACAGAACTGGATTCCATTCCCGGGACCGGGAAAGACGACAGGCTTACAAAGCAGGACATCCTGGAATATATTTCAAGGCGGGGAAGCGGAGAAGCTTCCGCAGTCAAACCACTTATTCAGGCTCTAAAAGCAGAACCACCTACTCCGGTTTTCGTTGCCGGTGAAGACCGTATTGTCGAAATGGACAGGATTAGGCAGCTGATTGCAGTGCATATGGTTAAATCCCTGCAAACTTCGCCGCATGTAACTTCCTTCATTGAAGTAGACATGAGCAGGATCGTGAGCTGGAGAGAGAAGAACAAAGACGGTTTTCAGAAGAAATATGGCGAAAGACTCACCTTCACCCCTATTTTCATTGAGGCTATTGCGAAAGCTGTAAGGGATTATCCGATGGTGAATGTCTCTGTTGACGGGACCAAGATCCTTGTACATTCAAAAGTGAACGTGGGGATGGCTGTCGCCCTTCCCAGCTACAACCTGATCGTTCCGGTGGTAAGGAATGCCGGCGGACTCAACCTGCTGGGTATCACAAAAGCCGTGAATGATCTCGCCGCCAGGGCAAGGAACAACAAACTTGTACCCGATGAAATCTCGGGGGGAACTATTTCCCTCACAAATCTTGGCTCCTTTGGTACAGTCATGGGAACACCCATCATCAATCAGCCTCAGACAGCAATCATTGCGGTTGGAGCCATCAAGAAACGCCCGGTCGTTATAGAAACCCCCGAAGGCGATGTGATCGGCATCAGGCCTGTTATGATCTGTTCGATTACCTTCGACCACCGGGTCATCGACGGGGCTTTGGGAGGGCAATACCTCAACCGCCTGGCACAGTACCTTGAACAATTTGACATTACACAAACCATCTGATTATGGAATTAAATCTCACACGCCCCCTGGTGTTCCTCGACCTGGAAACCACAGGTATCAAAGTAGCCACTGACCGCATCGTTGAACTCTGTTTTCTCAGGATCAATGCAGATGGTTCTCAAAAGATCAAAACACTCAGGATCAACCCGGGAATCCCTATACCGCCTGAAGCAACAGAAATTCATGGCATCACTGATGAAGATGTTAAAGCCTGCCCAAAATTCGCCCAGGTGGCGCATGAGCTGGCCGAATTTATTGACAACAGCGATATAGCGGGGTATAATTCAAACCATTTTGACATCCCTCTGCTTGTCGAAGAATTTCTGAGAGCCGGAGTAGATCTGGAACTTAAAGGCCGCAGGTTTGTTGATATCCAGAACATCTTCCATAAGATGGAGCCAAGAAATCTCAGCGCCGCATATAAATTTTATTGCAGCAAAGAGCTTGAAAATGCACATTCTGCGGAAGCCGACACCGTTGCAACCTTCGAGGTCCTCAAGGCCCAGCTTGACAGGTATAATGATACCGAATTCAAGGACAAGAAAGGGATAATCTCTAAACCTGTGGTCAACGACGTCAAGGCCCTGAGTGATTTCAGCTTTACAAACCGTGCTGCAGATCTTATCGGGCACATCATCTTCAATGATAAGAATATAGAAGTGTTCAATTTCGGGAAACACAAAAGCAAAGCAGTAAGGGATGTGTTCAGGGATGAACCTTCGTATTACGACTGGATCATGAAAAGTGAATTTCCCCTTTCAACCAAAAAGGTGGTCACCGAGATCAAACTGAGAGGATTCAACAAGGAATCGGTGAAAACTGAACTATTCTGATAATTATGAAGATCATCTGTATTGGGCGCAATTACGTGGAGCATATTCAGGAACTCAACAATGCAGTTCCCACTGAACCAGTGTTCTTTCTGAAACCTGACACCTCTCTCCTGATCAGGAACCGCCCGTTTTATTATCCCGGGTTCTCCTCCGACATACATTATGAACTTGAGCTCGTGCTGAAGATCAATAAAGTTGGCCGTCATATTCAGAAGGAATTCGCTTCAGGCTATTTTGATGAAATCGGACTGGGGCTCGATATGACAGCCAGGGACCTGCAGGAAAATGCGAAAAAAAAGTCGCTTCCCTGGGCTGTGGCAAAAGGCTTTGACCAAAGTGCTCCGGTGAGCAGGTTCATTCAGAAAAGCAAATTCAGCGCCCCCCGGAACATCAGCTTCCACCTTGACCTGAATGGGAAAACTGTTCAGAAAGGGAATTCCGGTCTCATGATTTACTTCTTTGACGACATCATTGCCCACATTTCGAAATACATGACACTTCGCACAGGTGATCTCATTTTCACAGGAACTCCTGCAGGAGTGGGACCTGTCAAAATAGGTGATGTTCTCGAAGCCTGGCTTGAAGATGAGAAAATACTGAAATGCGAGATCAAATAAAGTATCAGTGCCTATTTAAACACAATATCCCTGATCAGGGACCTTCCGGCTTCCTTGTTAAGTTTGTCAAGCAGGCTTTCTTTCTGGTACTGTAACTCCTGTCGAAGGGCCGCAGAATCAACACTTATGAAAAGTATTCCGTTTTTCACCGAGAGGTGAATTGTATGGGATGCGATCATGGGACCGCAAATCTTTCCCCAGTTTTCAAGCACCCGGGTTTCGTCGAGATGATCCTCGAGCCTGTATTTCTTCAGGATCTCCTGAACAACTTCTTTTAGCGGACGGCCGTTTGCCAACATATTAATCCTTTATTGGGAGGCTGAAAAATTTATGGTCAATTTCCATTGCTTCGAAGATCCTGCGGATCCTCTCTTCGCTTGTATCGGTAATAAACACCTGCCCGAAATTATTGTTGCTCACAAGCGAGATAAGCTGCTGCACTCTAACGTCGTCGAGTTTATCAAATATATCGTCGAGCAGTAAAACAGGCATGTACCCCTTGATATCCCTGGTATAATCGAACTGTGCAAGCTTGATAGCGACAACAAAAGACTTTTGTTGTCCCTGTGATCCGTATTTCTTGACCTGGAAGCCGTCGAGAGTGAACTCCAGATCGTCTTTATGAATTCCAACAGTCGAGAACTGAGCCGCTCTGTCACGGTTCAGGCTTTCACCAAGCAGAATTTCCATACCACCTTCACGAAGCTGTGAATCATATTTCACATCCACTTTTTCAATCCCGCCGCTGAGATAGGTATAATAATGCTGAAAAATCGGAATAAAAGCTTCGAGGAATCCTTTGCGTTTCTCAAACAGTATCTGGCCAAGCCTTATTAGCTGCTCATCCCAAACCTCGAGTTGTGCCTGGTCAAAAAAATTCTTTTCAGCAAAACTCTTGAGCAGGGCGTTTCTTTGAGTAAGAGCTTTATTATACTGGATAAGGTCGTCGAGATACAACTTATCGAACTGCGAAATCACACTGTCGATATACTTTCTCCTTACCTCTGAACCTTCATTAATCAGGTCCCTGTCGTAAGGGGAGATCATGACAAGAGGAAAACTGCCGATGTGATCGGCAAGGCGGTCGTATTCCTTTTTGTTCAGAAGAAACCGTTTTCTCTGATTCCTTTTCTGAATACATTGAACCATCTGAGAACTGCCGGCATTCCGCAGAAAACTGCCGTGGATTGCAAAAAAATCCTGTCCGTGCCTGATATTCTGAGAATCAGCCGGATTATAAAAACTTTTGCAAAACGAAAGATAATGAATGGCATCGAGAAGATTGGTCTTGCCTACCCCGTTATTACCGGTGAAGCAATTGATCTTGTCTGAAAAAGCCAGTTCGGCAATTTCGTAATTTTTAAAGTTAAGAAGAGAAAGCTTTTCCAGAAACATCCAAGGGCAATAAGAAGAGCAAAGATACGAAGTCCTTATTTCTTCTTTGTGAATTCTGAAAGATTAACGGCAACGGTAAAATAATTCGGATTTTTGCCACCAGCCTGCATGCTGGCATAGGTGTAGCTTATATTGAACATTTTGATCCTGAGGCCGAATCCAAGGGAGAACCCAGCCAATCCGGCTTTGCTGTATAATTTCATTTCCTGGCGGTCCCTGTAATTGTATCCAAGGCGTATAGCAAATACCTTTGCAATTGTGATCTCACCTCCAAGTACAATATGACGCATCAGATTATCGGCAAACTTGCTGATCCCTGATTTTGATTGTGTCTGACCTGTGATAGGATCGGCCTGGTTCGCCGGATTATTCGGATCAGTATAGGTAAGGTCCCATCTTTGCAGGTCAGTAAAAAGCTGGTAAAACCTCAGCGGGATATGCTTCAGTTTTTCACTAAGCCCTATCTGTATCTGAAAAGGAAGGGGTTCATGATTGCCCGTAGTGTAAGGTACGATCTGGTATCCTATATTGCGGAAGATCAGTGAAGCATTAAACACATCGTCGGTGGCAGTATACGTTCCAGCCACATCCACGGCTATCCCGAAAGAACGGTATGTTTCAAGGGCCGAATAAATTAGTTTTGCATTAGCCCCGATATTGAAATGAGGGCTCAGCGCTCTTCCCCATCCGATGTTCAGGGCATATTCTGAAGCTGTGAATGTACCTGTGATGGTACCTGAAGCATCAGCCTGCGTAAAGCTGCCATATGAGATGAACTGAAGCGCACCGGCAAAGTTCCCGGCCTTGCTGAAAGAATGGGCAAACATAACATAACCATAATTTGCTGCCATGTACTTCACAAAGCTGAATGCAAGGTTATTATTCATTTCGGGAGTGATCAGAGAAGGATTCGCCAAAGCCAGTGTAACGTCATTGTCCTTTACCGGCAGGAAGTTTCCCCCTATGGACGAAATCCTTGCTGAATTTGTCAGGTTCAGGAATTCATAGGTACCACCGCTCCCGCTCTGGGCTGAGAGCATGTTGATATTGAGTGCAGGAAAAAGAAGCGTAAGAAGTGTAAAGCGTATAAGACGGTGCACGATCAATTGTTAATTTAACTATTTAAACGGAAATCGGAGCAAAATATTTTACTCCTGAAAAGAATCTATTGGATAAGTCCTCTTCCCGTTTTTTTCACAAGGTCTTTCTCCTTTAGGTCGGCAACTACTTTATCAAGGATACCGTTAATGAACTGCTTTGACTTCTGTGTACTGAAATGTTTCGAGATTTCGATATATTCATTGAGTGAAACCTTGACTGGTATCTGCTGGAAATGAAGCACTTCGGCCAGGGCCATCTTCAGAATGATTACATCGGTGAGGGCAATTCTCTCCAGTTCCCAGTTTTTGGACCTGGAACTGATCATTTTTTCAAATTCCTCACTGTGGAGGATGGTTTTCCTGAACAGCTGCTTAATAAATTCATCACTCTCGGCGGCCTCTTCCTCATTATCTTTAGTAAAAAGGCGGATGAGGTCGTCACGTAAAGAAAAATTTTCGGGAAGGATCATCATTGCCTTGATAGCATAACCCGATGCCACATCGAAGTCATCATGCCAGTGTATGCTTCTTTCCTCGCAGTACGACCTGAAATCTGCATTATTGGCAACATTTTTCCTGAAGAATTTTATAAGGTAATTACGGTCTTCGGTAAAGGAATCCTCTCCCGAATTGAGATACATTTGCAGATCCTTTGCTCCCCTGAGCTTCATGTATGTCTTTCGGATCATTTCCTGTTCCTCTGTCCATGAGATCGAATACCGTTCAATTTGCTTTCTCAGAGGTTCATTTTCCTGCAATATTTTTAAAAGGCGGTTCTTAAGCAGTTTAAGGCTGGGGTTGATCTCCTCGGCGGTGGGGTAGAATTTATTCTTCGATTCCTCCATCCGGTACTCATAAAAATGTATAAGCTCAAAAAGAAACGAGAACTGCAGGTAAAACAACTGATAGACCATTTCAATGCTCTTGAAAAGGTTTTTTTCGGCAAGTTCTATCCTGGGTTCACCTCCCTGGAAGTATGCATATAGAGCCTGAAGCACCTTTACACGGTAGTGTCGTCGTCCCAGCATGTGGCCTGCGTTATGGTTAGGGTTTAGGAATCCGCTGCAAAGCTAAATAAAGAAGCCCATAGTTTTCAAATAATATTTTTAATTTTGCGTTTACTCAATAACGTGAAAACCTATAATAAAATGCTACTTTACAATGGAAGATACTGAAAATAAGGGTAAAGAAAGAGGTGAAATCTTCTCAAGGGCCATCAGGGCAGGAAAACGTACTTACTTTTTTGATGTCAAGACCACAATTGATGATGAAGCTTACCTGACTATAACCGAAAGCAAACGCAGGTTTAATGAGCAGGGCAAATTCTTTTATGAAAAGCATAAACTCTTCCTGTACAAGGAAGATTTCGAAAAATTTCTGAACGGCCTTAACGATTCGCTGGAGTTCATCAGGACAGGTAAAGCTCCTGAGCGTCCGGTCGCAGAGAACTTATATGAGGCTTCCGAAGAGACGGAAGGAAAGGAGATCAAGATCAAAGCCCAGTCCATTGAATTTGAGGATCTCACCCCGGAATCTGAATAATCCTTCAGATTTCAGAACAAAATCCTGCTTCACTGCCCGGAGGGCAGCGTTTCATTATATATCAAAACTTATTAACATAGCCGGACCCGACGGCATTAAACCATAAATTTGTATATTGATTCAGACACCGCTATATGGGGAAAGTAATTGCTATTGCAAATCAAAAAGGAGGAGTAGGGAAAACAACTACAGCGATTAATCTTGCAGCCGGCCTTGCTGTACTTGAGCACAAAACGCTCATCATCGATGCCGACCCCCAGTCAAACGCCACATCAGGAGTAGGTTTTGATCCGCGCAGCATTGAGAACAGCATTTATGAATGTATTATCGACAATGTTGATCCGACAACAATCATACTTAAGAGTTCCACACCCTTTCTTGACCTTCTTCCATCGCATATCGACCTTGTGGGAGCAGAGATCGAGATGATACAGATGCCAAACCGGGAGAGGGTGATGAAACAGGTTATCGAGAAGCTGAGAGCTGACTATGAATACATCATCATTGACTGCTCTCCATCGCTTGGCCTGATCACGGTGAATGCACTTACCGCTGCTGATTCGGTGATCATCCCGGTTCAGTGTGAATATTTTGCCCTTGAAGGCCTGGGAAAACTTCTGAACACGATAAAGATTGTTCAACAGAGACTGAATCCCAACCTCGACATTGAAGGGATACTGCTTACCATGTATGATAACAGGCTGAACCTTTCAAAGCAGGTGGTGGAGGAGGTACAGACGCATTTTCAGCAGATGGTCTTTCATACCATTATAAACAGGAACACGAAGCTTGGAGAAGCTCCCAGTTTCGGGCAAACCATCATGATCCACGACATCAACAGTACAGGAGCGATCAATTACCTGAACCTTGCCCGTGAGATCATCCAGAATAATACAGAGCCCGTGAAGAGCGAGGCTGAACAGGAAATAAGCCAGTAAAATGCAGGGAAAAAAGAAGGCATTGGGAAGAGGTCTGAGCGCCTTATTGGAAGGCGGGGCTTCAGAATTGGCAGGAGAGGAATTGCCTGCCATGCCCGCAAGCCATATGGTATCGGCTATCTCGCTCGACCAGCTGGAAGTAAATCCATTCCAGCCCCGTTCACAGTTCGACGAGAAGGAACTTGCCGAGCTTGCAACATCCATCCAGGTTCAGGGGATCATACAGCCCGTCACAGTAAGGAAGATCGGCCCCGACAGGTACCAGCTGATCACAGGGGAACGAAGGTGCAGGGCGGCCAGGCTGGCCGGGCTCAGAGAGATACCCGCTTTTATAAGGCTGGCCAACGACGAGCAGATGCTTGAGATGGCTATTGTCGAGAACATCCAGAGGCAGGACCTGAACCCGCTTGAAGTAGCGCTCAGTTTTCAGCGCCTGATCGAGGAATGCCGCATTCGCCAGGAAGACCTTGGCCAGAAGCTTGGCAAGGACCGCAGCACCGTTGCGAATTACATTCGGCTTCTCAAACTGCCTGTCGAGATACAGGTTGCTGTGAGGGACGGGATCATCAGCATGGGGCATGCAAGGGCTCTCATCACCATTGAAGATGAAAAACAGCAGCTTCAGATTCTGCAAAAAATACTGGAGAAAAAACTCTCGGTACGCCAGGTCGAAGACCTCGTAAGAGATATGCAAAAGCCTGCAAAGCCTTCCTCTCCTGCCGGACCAAAACTGCTCCCCTCCCGCTACCAGCAGGCCAGGGAAACAATCAGCGGCAAACTCAGTTCTGCAGTTGACATCCAGCTGAAACGACAGGGAAAAGGAAGTATCCTCATTCACTTTAATTCGGAAGAAGAATTCGACAGTTTGGTTTCCAAAATGAATTCTCAATGAGGTTTGCATTGCTGGCGGTTACAATTTTATGGCTTGCCGTTTTCTCTTTTAAAACAGCACAAGCCCAAACCGACAGTATCCCGAAGGATGTCGCTGATTCTGTCCTTGAAAAAGAACATTCAGCCACTAAGGCATCGATCATGTCGGCATGCCTCCCCGGGCTCGGACAGATTTACAACCGCAAGATCTGGAAGGTTCCCATCATTTACGCCGGCTTCGGGGTAATGGCCTATCTTATCGCCTTCAATACCAATTACTACCTCGATTTCAAATGTGCCTACATAGAAAAAATCGGAGGTGATACGGCCGGCAATTACGCCTACCTGGCTAACAGGTACACCGCAACAGAACTTGCCTCGACCAGGGAATATTACCGGAGGAACCTTGAGATAACCTGTCTTGTGACCGCTTTATGGTATATACTGAATATCCTCGACGCAACTGTCGATGCTCACTTGTATACCTTTAACATCGGCAAAAGTTTAAGCATGAAGATCGAACCGGCGGTTTTTATGCCTGTGACTTCAAGAGATCCCGGAGGAGGTTTAAAAATATCACTTCACTTTTAATATCAGCTTATGAAGATTGCATTGCTGGGTTATGGAAAGATGGGACAGGAAATCCACAAACTGGCCGAAAAAAATGGCCATGAAATAGTCCTTGTGATAGACAATGACGAGGATTGGCAGGAAAAAGGGGAATTATTAAAGGGGGCGGATGTAGCTATTGAGTTCACAACCCCCGAATCTGCTGTTGACAACATCATGCACTGTTTCGAAAACGATGTTCCGATTGTCGTCGGAACCACCGGGTGGATCGAAGACATTGAAAAGATTAGAAAAACATGTATTGAAACAAATAAGAGCCTGTTTTTCTCCCCCAACTTCAGTATTGGAGTCAATCTTTTTTTCGAACTCAACAGGTACCTTGCTTCCCTCATGGCCAAATGGGAAAATTATGAGATCTCTATCGAAGAGACCCATCACGTGCACAAGCTGGATTCACCAAGCGGTACAGCGATCGTACTCGCAAACGATATCATCCGCCATATTGAAAGAAAAGAAAAATGGGTAAAGGAATTACCCGAAAATCCTGAAGAGGTAGGGATCAAATCATACCGTTCTGAGGATGTACCAGGCACGCATATTGTTCGTTACGAATCGGAAATGGATGCCATTGTGATCACACATTCTTCGAAAACCCGCAAGGGGTTTGTACTCGGGGCTCTGCTTGCTGCAGAATGGATCAAGGGCAAAAAAGGGTTTTATGAAATGAAAGATCTCCTGAATTCACAAAAAAATCCTGATTGACAGCAAGAAATCAATGAAAATCACGTTATTGTACAATAATCTGAAACAATGAACCTGTATTTAATTTTAACTGTTCTTTTTACCATTGCCAGCATTGTGGGCATGTGGGGAATTTTTACAAAGGCCGGAGAGGCCGGATGGAAGATCCTGGTCCCGTTCTATAACTTTTATATATGGCTGAAAATTATCAGGAAACCCCTGTGGTGGTACATTTTCCTGCTCATTCCTTTCATCAATGTATTTGTGATCCTTCTGATGATCGTTGAGATTCTCAAGTGCTTCAAGCATTACGGTTTGCTCCAGCAGGCCGGCGGAGTGCTTTTCCCTTTTGCCTACCTCCCCTGGCTTGCCTTCTCCCCGGCTGAAAAATTCCATGATCCATCCACACTAGCCCCTGTTAAAAAAACAGTTGTCAGGGAATGGGTCGATGCGATCATTTTTGCAGTGATTGCGGCTAGCATCATCAGGATTTTCTTTTTTGAAGCCTACACTATCCCAACCTCTTCCATGGAAAAAACCCTGCTGGTAGGGGATTATCTTTTTGTAAGCAAGGTGAGTTTCGGCCCTAAAGTGCCCAACACACCTCTCACCTTTCCGTTTGTACATCACACACTACCCCTGACCGAATCGACCAAATCCTACCTTGAATGGATCAAGCTGCCGTATTACAGGTTCCCTGGCTTTGCCCCGGTCAGGAATATGGATGTCGTCGTGTTCAATTATCCCGACGGAGATACTCTTTCAACCCGTTTCCAGAGCACTGCCAGCTATTACCAGCTTGTAAGGCAGTATGGAAGGGATGTTGTATGGAACAATAAACAGGAATTCGGTGATATCATTGCCAGGCCTGTTGATAAGCGTGAGAATTTCATAAAGCGCTGTATTGGCATTGCGGGGGACAGCATCAGGATCGTCGACCGAAAAGTTTATATTAACGGGAAAGAAGAGCAGAACCCGGGCCAGCGGCAGTTCAAATACCTTGTAAAAACCGACGGCAGCCCTATCAACAGCAGAAACCTCGAAAAACTCAACATCACTGAAACCCCGGCAACCGATAATAACGGCACTTATGAGCTCACATTGTCGGATGCTTCTCTCGAAGGATTAAAGCAATACAGCAATGTAAAATCCATTGAACCCGAGATCCTGCCTAAAGGCAGCTGGGACCCGAACATTTTCCCCTTTGATTCGGCATACCGCTGGAATGTCGATAATTTTGGCCCGATATGGGTACCCAAAGCAGGGGTCACAATTAACATCAACCCGGGCAACATCATGTTTTACAACCGTATCATCGGTGTGTTTGAAGGCAATGACCTTAAAGTTCGCGATGGTAAAATTTTCATTAATGGTAAAGAAGCAACCACATACACCTTTAAGATGAATTATTACTGGATGATGGGCGACAACCGGCATAATTCGGCCGACTCCCGTTACTGGGGTTTTGTTCCCGAAGACCATATAGTGGGCAAGGCCTCGTTTGTATGGCTTTCTCTCGACCCGAACAAATCCCTGCTTGACGGCAAGATCCGCTGGAACAAACTGCTTCGTTTTGTAAAATAATACCGGATAACCCAAAGTACGATGAACCTCCTGAGTCTCCGCCTCCGTTTCCTCCTTCTCCCGTTCATGACATTTATTGCGGTAAGCATGATGGCTTCGGCACCCTTCGAAGGGATTATAACATTTAAAATCACATACCCTGCCAACAAGCTTACCGAAAGCCAGATCGCGCTTTTCCCCAAAGCTCTTACAGTAATGATCAAGGGAGTGAGATCGCGCACCGATATCCTCACCGGTGGAGGCAGCAGGATCGAGATCACCGACCATGAGCTGAAAACCAAGATCAAACTGTTGAATATGATGGGCCAGAAATATGCCATCAGTTATACCGCCGATGACATTGCCAAAGAAACAGCAAAGGAACCTCCCGTCAAAGTCGAGCTGACACCCGAAACGAAGAACATCGCCGGGTACATCTGCAAAAGTGCTGTGATCACTGTGAACGATAAAAGCGGGAAATATACCATCAATGTATATTACACACCTGACCTCGGGGGAAAGCAGGCAAATTTCGACAAGGGGATTTACAAGGACATTGAAGGAGTTCTTATGGAATTTTCTATGAAGACTCCCGAGATGATCATGCGGTTTACAGCAGTTTCGGTTGAGAAAAAACCCGTTGCGGCCAAAGAATTCGAGATTCCGCCTGATTATACCAAAATCTCGAAGGATGAACTGAAAGGAAAAATCGGGGGCAAGGAATAGAAAAACATGGCGAAACTTTACAATCCTTCAAAATCAAACACCTTCAAGGAGGGCATCAACTCTCCCGATGAGGAACCTCAGCCTGAACAGGATGAAAACATAAAATCCAAAAAGGTCAGAAAAGAAAAGCCCGTTAAAGAAAAACCTCTTAAGGAAAAGCCTCCAAAAAAAGAGAAACCACCGAAACAGAAGAAAGAGATCAGCCCCGAGCAACGCGAAAAAAGAGAACGCAGGCTCAGGGTATGGGGACTTGGCTTTGTTCTCCTGGGCATCTATCTCGTTCTCTCTTTCGCCTCCTACCTGCAGACCTGGAAAACCGATTACAGTTACACCGACACAGTTTTCAAGCATTTTACGATCGAGGCTTTCAGGGCCGGGGACCTAAGATGCGAGAACTGGATGGGAAAAACCGGGGCCCTGGTTTCGTATATGTTCATTTCAAACTGGTTTGGCATCGCCTCCTTCCTGTTTGCCTTCCTGCTCTTTGTATGGGGCATCAGATGGCTGATACGCATAACCATCATTCCTCCATGGAAAGCCATGGAATACTGCTTCTTCGGCGTGATATGGCTCCCAGTTTTCCTCGGCCTTATACTTTCCCAGGACAATGTCGCAACAGGCGTACTTTTTACAGGGGTTTACGGCTTCCAGATGAATATCTGGCTGGCTGATTTCCTGGGTACGACCGGAGCCTCTATTATGCTTGGTTTTGTCTTTTTCAGTTTCATGATCCTGGCTTTCAATATTCCATACCGATGGATGAAACCCAAAGTTCAGAATGAGAAAATTCCTGAGCCGGTGTCTGCGGATGTACCAGCACCAGAGCCTGTCGAAATACCTGCTGAGCCAATTGAGACATTGCCTGCCAACGCATTTTTCAGGGAACCTGAAGAAACTACCCAGCCAATAGATCTTGGAGGTCCAGCAGAGGTAATCCCCGAGACTCCGGTTTCCACGGGGCTTGAGCTCCTGATTGAAGCCCCTGCAGAAGAAGTGACAAGCGAGATCAAGGGCCCGATCCCAAGGCAGGGGATCGATACATTGTATGACCCTACCCTTGACCTGCCCAGCTACAAATTCCCGACCCTGGACCTTTTGAATGATTACGGCGGGGACTCCGTGGCCGTGCACAAAGAAGAACTCGAGGCGAACAAGGATAAAATCGTTCAAACCCTTTCTCATTACGATATTAGGATCTCGAAGATCAAGGCGACTATCGGTCCGGCAGTAACCCTTTATGAAATAGTGCCGGAGGCCGGGATAAGGATATCAAGGATAAAAAACCTCGAGGACGATATTGCCCTCAGCCTTTCGGCCCTGGGTATCCGCATCATCGCCCCTATTCCCGGGAAGGGAACCATTGGTATAGAAGTTCCAAATCAGAATCCTGAAATAGTATCCATAAAATCACTTCTGGGATCAGACAAATTCAAGAACACTTCGTTCGAACTGCCTTTCGTTCTTGGGAAAACGGTTTCAAACGAAACCTTCATCGCCGACCTGGCCAAAATGCCTCACCTGCTGATGGCCGGTGCTACCGGACAGGGGAAATCGGTCGGGCTTAATACTATTGTTACATCCTTGTTATATAAAAAACATCCTTCACAGATCAAGTTCGTGATGATTGATCCCAAGAAGGTTGAACTCACGCTCTTCTCGAGGATAGAACGTCACTTCCTGGCCAAGCTGCCCGACAGTGAAGAGGCCATCATTACCGATACGAAAAAAGTCATCCGCACCCTGAATTCCCTGAATATCGAGATGGACACCAGGTATGATCTGCTGCGCGATGCCCAGGTAAGGAATATCAAGGAATACAATGAAAAATTCTTCAACCGGAAACTGGTTCCTACCGAAGGCCATCGTTTTCTGCCATATATCGTCATCGTGATCGATGAGTTTGCCGATCTGATCATGACAGCAGGGCGCGAGATCGAAACACCTCTTACACGTCTCGCCCAGCTTGCCCGGGCCACAGGGATCCACCTGATCATTGCCACCCAGAGGCCATCGGTAAATATCATTACAGGAACAATCAAGGCGAACTTCCCTGCGCGTATAGCATTCAGGGTCATTTCTAAAATAGATTCCAGGACCATCCTCGACTCTTCGGGTGCCGACCAGCTGATCGGCCGGGGCGACATGCTGCTGTCGACCGGGAGCGATCTGATCAGGCTGCAATGTGCCTTCGTGGATACTCCTGAGATTGAGAGACTGACCGATTTTATTGGCTCGCAGAGAGGGTATCCCGATGCCTTCGCACTGCCTGAATATTATGATGAAGAGAATGCATCGGGAAAGGATTTCGATCCGAACGAAAGGGATGAATATTTTATGGAGGCAGCCAGGCTGGTTGTACAGCATCAGCATGGATCGACTTCTCTGATCCAGCGTAAGCTCAAACTGGGGTATAACAGGGCCGGACGAATTATCGACCAGCTCGAAGCTGCAGGGATTGTAGGTACTTTTGAAGGAAGCAAGGCCAGGGAAGTAAAATTCAAGGATGCCCAGGCCCTCGAATCATACCTTGATACAATGGGAAATTAATAAGTCAAAAACAAAATAACATCCGCAAACAATGAAAAACCTGATTATTTTATTTTTATCCCTGCTCGTTATCAGCGGGTACAGCCAGAAAGACCAGAAAGCAAGCGATATACTTGACCAGGTTAGCTCGAAAACCAAGGCTTATAAGTCGATCAAAGCTGATTTTTCATATAAGATGGAAAATGCCAAGGCGAAGATCAACGAGGAAAAACAGGGGACTCTGCTTCTAAGCGGAGATAAATACAAGATGCAGGCCAGCGGACAAACTGTGATCTGTGACGGCAAGACCATTTGGACTTATATGCCAGAGTCGAACGAGGTGCAGGTCAATTCGCTTGACAATAAAGACGAGGCTTTGACGCCGTCGAAACTGCTTTCCAATTACAATTCCAATTTCAAGTCGAAGATCCTTACCGATAAGAACGCCGACCCGAATTCGGTCAAGATTGAACTGGTGCCCAATACCGTGAAGAATTTCAACCGGGCTGTTCTTACTGTTGATAAACCAAAATCCCAGGTAAAATCATTTACCATTTACGATAAGAACGGGAATATTTTTACTTATACCATCACACGTTTTATCACCGATATACCTGTGACAGCGGCAGATTTCACATTCGACGCCAAAAAATTCCCGGGTGTTGAAGTCATTGACATGAGATAAAATGGCGGTTTCTCACCACAACGGGATTGTCAGTCTGAAACCTCTGGCCACATCGATACGGCAGTCCGTTGTGAGAAGCCTTGCCGCGGCAGGATCGGGACATCTTGGTGGCTCAATGAGTTCTGCCGACATACTTACCACCTTGTTTTTTTCGGTACTTAAACATAATCCCCTGGATCCATCATGGCCGGGCCGCGACAGGTTCATACTGTCGATTGGGCATGTTGCCCCGGTATTGTATGCCACCCTGGCCGAGGCGGGATATTTTCCGAAGGAAGAACTGCTGACCCTGCGCAAACAAGGAAGCCGTTTGCAGGGGCATCCCGGGAGGGACCATCATTTACCCGGGCTTGAATTATCGGCAGGATCACTCGGACAGGGGCTTTCAGTTGCTGTGGGGATGGCGTTGTCGATGAAAATGGACAGGCTCGTCAACCGCATCTATTGTTTGTGCGGGGACGGCGAACTGCAGGAAGGGTCTATTTGGGAGGCCGCCATGGCTGCGGCTCACCATAAACTAAACAACCTGGTCGTTATCATCGACAGGAATGGTTTACAGATCGACGGTTCCACCGAAAAAGTCATGGCACTTGAACCCCTCAGGAAAAAGTGGGAAGCCTTTGGCTGGGATGTCCTGGAGTGTGACGGACATGATTTCAGGCAGCTCCAGAGCGCTTTTAAAAAGGCAAGCCAGGAGATGACCCACCCGTCGGTGATCATTGCAAAAACCATTATGGGTAAAGGGATTGCAAGCATTGAAGGAGACTATCGCTGGCATGGGAAAGCACCTTCGCATGAGCAAGCGTTACGGTTTATAAATGAGCTTTCGTGAAGAAACAAAGGAGATGAATATCGAATATTGTTCGGCGAAGCCGTAATGAACACCAATGAAATAAACAATTTCGTGAATAATGTCGAATATTGAATGTCGAATAAATGGTTGAAAACTTCATAAACCGCGGTAACAAAGCAACTAAGACCGGCTTCGGTGAGGGTCTGTTTGAAGCAGGCAAGGTTTATGATAACATCATTGCCATCGGTGCCGACATCACTGCTTCGGTTGGTGTTGACCAGTTTGCATCGGCTTTTCCCGGGCGGTTTCTTTCCCTTGGGATTGCCGAACAGAATTGCGTTGGTGTTGCAGCAGGACTGGCCTTATGCGGCAAAATTCCGGTGTTTGCAACCTATGGAGTTTTTTCGGCTTTACGAACCACAGATCAGATCAGGATTTCATTATGCTATAACAATCTCCACGTAATCATAGGCGGGGCTCATGCAGGGGTTTCAGTGGGCCCCGATGGAGCTACCCACCAGGCCCTTGAAGACATGGCTGTAATGCGGGTCATGCCGAACATGACCGTGCTTTCGCCCTGCGATGCCACCCAAACGAAGCTTGCTGTAATTGCAGCAATCAAACAATGTAATGGCCCGGTCTACCTAAGGTTTGGAAGGGAAGCCATGCCTGACTTTACATCTCCCGAACATGAGTTTATTATTGGGAAGGCCCAGCAGATGCATGAAGGCAGTGACCTTGCAATCATTGCAACAGGGCATATGACATGGGAAGCCATCCAGGCTGCATATGAACTGGAAAAGGAAGGCATACGTGCCAGGGTGCTGAACATCCACACCATAAAACCAATTGACGAAGAAGCCATCATCCTTGCCGCACAAGAATGCGGCGCCATCGTCACCGCCGAGGAGCACCAGGTTATCGGCGGACTAGGATCTGCAGTATCAGAAGTGACAAGCAGGCACTTTCCTGTTCCGATTGAATTCATCGGGATGAACGACCGTTTCGGAGAATCAGGAAAACCACTTGACCTTATGACAAAATTCGGGCTTACTTCTGAAAATATCAGTGCAAGCTGCCTTGAAGCGCTGAAACGGAAAAGCTGAATCATATTCTCAACGAATAGGGTAAAGTGGTTCTGGTACTTTCAACCATGCCCCGCGATTTATCGAAGGGTCTCTTCTTCTTTCCATTAACCATTGGATTACACAAAAAAAAGGGTACGTGTTTTCACATAATTGCGTGATTATTTTGATAAAGTTATAGGAACGGTAATCCAATAGATAAATAAAGATTCCTTCAGCTGAAAATTGTTTATATTTTTACCGACTCACATTCAAGCGATTAGCTATTCAGAACCTTTAAATCCATATTCCTCTTTTTTTTGGTCTGTCCTTTGTTCAGGCAAATAGCATTAGAGGTAAACCACTGATAAAAAGGAGGTAATATGAGCACTTTCAAATGTCCAAAATGCGGCACAACGACCAGTGGTACTGAAACCGTTTGCTTTCTTTGCGGGCACCCGCTTACCGGCGACTTCCCTGCCTGCGGAGAAACATGGAGGTATCTGGCTGATTACAGGCTTATTCCCGGCTTTAGCATCCGCATGACAAAAGAGGAGGTCAGAATAGCATACAGGAAGCGATCGCCACTCAGGCATCACAGTGGGTACTAACCCCTAATCCCCAATCCCTAATCCCTGATTAATCCCCAAATGTCGCGGTGAAGGAGAGATATTCCGACGTATAGGACATGAATGTAAGGTCGGTGCTCCTGCTGCCAGTGGTTGGAAAAACATACACCATCCTGATTTTTATATCAGAATCAGGAAAGCTGCTGCAAGAATTCAACGCTCTCTGTACTGTGGCTTTCCTGTCATACCAATGCCCCGACCAGACTGCCGGAACATCGATTTCCTCCTCCTGCATCCCATAGCAGTAACTCAGGAAAACCTTACCCTGTATTGTCGTCCAGTTGCCCTGAATGAGTATGGCCATCTGCATCTGAGATTTGGCACAGGTATTATAGAAATGCCCGGTAAATGTGATGAATGCCGTAGAATCAACCAATTTATATGTCATTTGGTAATATGAAGAATCTTTTAGCATGAATCTTGCTGTGGATGGGTTATGCACCGGCCAGGTATCAACCTGGGAGCCTGCGCAAGGACCGGAAGGTACATCGGTACTTTTATGGCAGGATGAGAGTGCAATCAGCGCGAAAAAGATAAGACAAATAAGAACAAGGTTTTTCATGAGGAGCATACGTAACTTGTGAAATTCATTCGACATTCGATATTCGACATTCGTTATTCGACATTCATTCCTTCATTCCTTCATTCCTTCATTCCTTCATTCCTTCATTCCTTCATTCCTTCAAGCCTTCATAAACCACCTTCTCCAAGAACAATCCGCAGGCCGGCACTGAATCACCTGCGTCGGAGCGGTTTTTTGCTTCGACCACAAGTTTCAGGTCTCGCAGTGACATCTTGCCTGTTCCCATGTCAATCAGGGTACCTACTATGGCCCTGACCATATTCCTGAGGAAGCGGTCGGCCGAGATTGTAAACACAAGCAGATTGCCGCTTCTCTCCCACCTGGCTTCAGAAATCTTACATATCTTGGTTTTAGTGTCAGAATCAACTTTTGAGAACGAAGTGAAATCAGAATATTTCATGATGAGTTCAGCTCCGCGGTTCATGATATCAATATCAATCGGGCCATAATGATAATAAGACCTGTTGAACAGGAAGGGATCTTTGGCCAGGGACACATAATACCTGTATGTTCTCAACGAAGCGCTGAACCTGGCATGTGCCTTTGGGTGCACAGGAAAGATCTCATGAATTGCTATGTCTTTCCCCAGGTAAGAGTTTAGCTTGAAAACCAGTTTCCCGGCCTGGGCTTTACTGAGTTCTTTCTCCAGATCCATATGAGCAAAATACTCCCGGGCATGCACACCGGCATCTGTTCGTCCGCATCCGGTCAGACTCACCTCTTCCCTGAGCATCATGCTTAATGCATCATCCAGTACTTTTTGTATGCTAACAGCATTTTTCTGAGCCTGCCAGCCATGGAAGGCTGTCCCGTCATACGAAAGACCAATAAAATATCTCATGGTAAATTACTTGGTTAGGATGTGAAACCCTTTACATCAAAGATAATTCAGTTTGTTCAAAAGTACAAACCCATCCGCAGTCAATAAAAAATATTTTGTCAGTTTCGTATCAGCCTTGCTGTGAAATTAATCACAATATGAATATTTTCCCAGGTCTTTTGAATGCCTCTCTCATGGCTCAATTGCGCCATTCGTCAAAGTCGGGTTGAAAAAAATATGCAATTGTTATTTTTTTAACAGATAAAAGATGTAATTTTGTGAGCAGAATTCTGAAAACAATTTAAGCCACCTGACAACTTATTAAAAATCAACATAAAATGGCTACAAATAACAATTACATCACCGAATTAGTAGAGCAGTACGGCAGAGACCGTACGAGCCTGATGCCGATTCTGCAGGGAGTGGTTGAGAAAAATAATTTCATTACTGACCTTGACATGACCGAGATTGCCAGGGAACTCGATCTCTCAGCCGCGCAGGTTTACGGAACAGCGACTTTTTATTCATTTCTCGACTCCGAACCCAGAGGACAATATGTAATCAGGGTTTGTAAAACCATCACCTGCGATATGCATGGCAAAAAGACCATTATCCAGACCATCGAAGACATGCTTAAGATCAAAGCCGGTGAAACGACCCCCAACAAGAAGTTTACACTTCTTGAGACCAACTGCCTGGGCTGGTGCCATGAAGGCCCCGCTATGCTTATCAACGAAAAGCCTTATTCAGGGCTTACCGCCGAGAAAGTTCATGATATTTTAAGTGAGTACATGCATCAATAATTTAACATAAGGAGATTTACAATGTCCGAAACCAAACTTAAACGAGTTGACCTTATTTTCGGGGAATATTCCTCTGTGAAATACAAGGTGCTGACCGATACTATAAAGCGCTCCAACGACGAGATCCTCGACGACCTCCTCGAATCCGGCCTTCGCGGCCGCGGTGGTGCAGGCTTCCCTACTGCTATGAAATGGAGGCTCACAGCCCAGTCCCCCAGTAAGGAAAAATATGTAATATGCAATGCTGATGAAGGAGAACCCGGCACATTCAAAGACCGTGAGATCCTGACCCGTGTTCCCCGCAAGGTATTTTCAGGAATGGCTATCTGCGGAAAGGTTATCGGCGCCCAGAAAGGCTATGTCTACCTCAGGGGCGAATACAGGTTCCTGCTCCCCGAACTGATGAAAGAAATTGAGGGTTATAACGAGCATGCAAAAAGCATCGGCCTTGATTTCCCAATTGAGATAAAACTGGGAAGCGGTGCCTACATCTGCGGTGAAGAAAGCGCTTTGTTTGAATCGATGGAAGGCAAAAGAGGAGAGCCGAGAAACAAACCTCCCTATCCTACCACCTCAGGGTTCATGGGCAAACCAACCGTCATTAACAATGTTGAAACATTTGTGAATGTGATGATGATCATGCGCCTTGGTCCGGTACAGTTTAAACTTCTCGGGACGACCGATTCCAGGGGTTCAAAAGTGTTCTCGGTTTCAGGGGACACTCCTATTCCCGGGATCTATGAGCTGGAGCTTGGCATGCCCCTTGACCGTTTCGTGGATGAGTTCGGCGACGGCGACACCAAAGCCGTACAGGTCGGAGGTGCTTCAGGCTTCTGTGTTCCCCGTAAAAAATTCAAGGATACCGTGATCGGCTTCGAAGGTGTTCCCACCGGGGGCTCCATGATGCTTTTCAACAGTTCCAGGTCAATGTACAATGTACTCCATAACTATCTTGAATTCTTTGAAGAAGAATCCTGCGGACAATGTACACCTTGTCGTGTTGGTTGCCAGCAGCTTCGAAAAGGCATACAGGCTGTCAAAAAAGGTGATAAAAAATCCCTGTATCTCGACCAGCTGATGAAACTCTCTGAGAGCATGAAAATAACTGCAAAATGCGGTCTCGGACAGAGTGTTGCCAACTCGTTCTCATCGATCGTCTATAACTTCAAAGAAGAAATGATTTACTAAAGGAGACTGAACTATGAAAAACACCAAAAAAGATATGAAAAAGCAGATCAACCTTACAATTGACACAATTGACGTAAGTGTTGACGAGGGTACCACAATTCTCGAAGCTGCCCGCAAACTCAATATCCATATTCCCACTTTATGTTATCACGAGGACCTCTGTGTTGCAGGGAACTGCCGTGTTTGCGTCGTGGAACAGGAAAAAGTTAAAGCACTGCCGGCAGCATGCGCAATGCCAGTTTCAGAGGGTATGGTGATTCACACCAACAGCATGAAAGTAAGACTTGCGCGCAAGCATATTGTCGAGCTGCTGCTCTCTGAGCATCATGCCGATTGCACGAAATGTTACAAGAACGGCAATTGCGAACTGCAGAGCCTGGCTTCACAGATGCTTACCGGCGACCATATGTTCATCGACCTGGTGCCCGATCATAAGTACACCATCGACATGTTCAATACAGCCATCATCAAGGACGACAGCCGTTGCATCCGCTGCCAGCGCTGCGTAAGGACCTGCGAAGAACTCCAGGATGTGAGCGCACTTGGCGTTGCCTATCGCGGTAACCATATGAAGATTTCAACTTTCTTTGAACATCCTTTGTTTGAAGTGGTTTGTACCAACTGCGGACAATGTGTTAACCGCTGTCCGACCGGAGCCCTTATTGAACGTAATTATATAGACCAGGTATGGGATGCAATTTATGACACCAACAAGCATGTTGTTGTTCAAACTGCTCCTGCAGTGCGCATAGCTCTTGGCGAAGCCCTGGGCATGCCTCCGGGCAAGATCGTAACAGGCAAGATGGTAACCGCACTGAAACGCCTTGGTTTCGACGCCGTACTCGACACCGACTTCACAGCCGACCTCACCATTATCGAGGAAGGAAATGAGCTGTTGTCGAGGCTGAAAAGGGCCCTGCTTGACAAGGATCCTAAAGTGTCTCTGCCCATGGCTACTTCCTGTTCGCCGGGCTGGATAAAATTCATCGAGCACACCTTCCCCGAATTTCTTGGAAACCTTTCGACCTGCAAATCACCTCAGCAGATGTTCGGCGCCCTGGCGAAAACATATTACAGCCAGAAACGCAAGCTGGATGCAAAGAATGTTGTTTCTGTATCCATTATGCCTTGCACTGCCAAAAAGTTCGAGGCCAACCGCCCTGAAATGCGCTCCAGCGGGTATAAAGATGTGGATTATGTATTGACCACCCGTGAGCTTGGTATCATGATCAAGCAGGCCGGACTGGATTTTGAATCACTGCCTGAAGAAAAATTCGACAGCATCATGGGTGCCTCAACCGGAGCAGCAGTGATCTTTGGAACCACTGGTGGAGTAATGGAAGCTGCCATCAGGACTGTATATGAAGTTGTAACCGGACGCGAAATCCCGTTCGAAGGCCTCAACATCACACCGGTCCGCGGAACTGAAGGCGAAGTGCGCGAAGCATCCCTTAAACTTGAAAAGTTAAAACCTGAGTGGAGTTTCCTCGAAGGAGTAGAACTGAAATGTGTGGTTGCAAACGGACTTGCCCACGCAAAGAAGGTGATGCAGAATGTCAAAGAAGGTAAAGCCAATTATCACTTTATCGAAATCATGGCCTGTCCGGGCGGTTGCCTTGGCGGCGGCGGACAGCCTATTCCAACGAACAAGGACATCCGCACAAAAAGAAAAATGGCTATTTACGAAGAAGATATGGGAATGGCGATCCGCAAATCTCATGAGAACCCTGAAGTACAGATGATCTACGAAGAATTCCTCGGACAACCACTCGGACACAAATCCCATGAATTACTACACACACACTACACTCCAAGAAAGAGATACTAGTTGACTCACTTAAACAAAAAAAAGAAGCCATCGATTTGACGGCTTCTTTTTTTTTTCGGCTGTTGTATCCCAAACAACAACCTGTTTGCATCACTAACTAACGGTATGTAAGAACGGATTGGAATCAGTTTTGACGGAAATCGTCTTCGATGTCGATCACGATACGTTTTCCTCCTTTTTTGTCGGTAATCTTGTAGGATTTAACTTTGCTCATAGGTATGTCGCCCAGCACATCTGAAAGGGTTTCACCTTTTTGATGGCTTGTTATCACCTTAACACCCGGTGCAAAATGGCGGAAATCGTCGCTATCGAATTCGCGGTTGAAATCAGGGAGCTCAGGAACTTCCGGCATTTCAAAGTTGTATCTGAAGGCATGCTGACCCGCCTTCGCCCAACCCCTGGGGCAACGGCCATCTCCATTGAACATGTATATAACCTTATGATGCCCCGTTGAATCGTTTAAGGTTGAATCATTATCTGAGCCCAGGTAGATTGAAAAGTCTTTCATCCGTTCATCAACATCTCCCATCCTCATGTGGACAGTTGCCATCAGGTCTTCCAGGTCTTTGCTGTCAATCGTATCTTTTGACGAGAAAACAGTGTCGATCGTTGTTTTCTTACCATCCACATCCTTTATTATCAAAACTTTATACTTGCCATTCTTGTCTTTTGAATCAACCGTGGCATTCACAGTAATGGTTTCAGCTTTTTTCACTTTTGATTTCTGGGGGGCGGATGATGCGCTGCCCGATTTGCTGGTTTTACTATCCTGAGCTGAAACAGGAGAAGAAGAGGAGATCACAAGGATCATACATAAGACTGCTGTTCCGGCGGAGATCACAGCAGGCCTGAGAAGAAAATTTGTTTTCATGTTTTGGGTTTTAGACGATACAAAACTACAACCGTATCAGGCGGGCAAATGTTAATGGAGCGTTAAACTTGGTTAAGGAAACGTTAATCCTCTGAGATAAAAGAACTTCTTTATCTATTTTTGCATCATGAATAAGCGGATGCTATATACCCTGATTGTACTGATCTGCCTGTCTCTGCTTGGGATAATTATAGTTCAGTTCTTCTGGATAAGGAATGCGATCCAGGTGAGGGAAGCCCAGTTCAACCGAAGTGTGAACGATGCCATGGGGGTCGTTGTGAACAAGCTTGAGACCAAAGAGAGCGTGCACATGCTCATCAGGTCAAGCATCAGCGACAGCATCAGGGAGATACTGAAAGAGTATCCGGAAGAATTCATTACTGAATCTGGCCCCCCTGCTTTAGCGAAGAACTTTAAACATGAACGGGCAAAAAGGGCAACAGCCGGGAAACGGAAGAAAGCAATCGACAGCCTCATGAATCGTCTTCAGCAGGTTTATGTGAATGTAAATCCGCTCTACACCGAAATGCATTTTGAATTTAACGAGGAGGAACTGCAAAAAGTTGATTCAATCATTCAACTCCAGGCTGAGGAAATGCATAACAATTCCATCGAATTCAACTTTGATGGTGATTTACCCGGGACTCCCCGTACGATAGACCTTACCAACCAAAGGACCTTCCGCTATATCAAATCCATGCCGAACCAGGTTTATGGCAGCGGATATATTTTGCATGACCGGCCTCCTCCGCCTCCGGAGCCCTCCATGCCGGATCTGATGGAAAGAGTGAAGCGTCTTTCTGATAAAAGCAGGAAGCTTAAAGACATTTTTCAGAAACTGACTGTAGAATCGGAGATCAAGCCAAGATCTATCACCGAACGGGTTCAAAAAGACACTCTTGAACAGATCATCCGCAAAGCACTGTCGGATAAGGATATCAGAACACCCTTTGAATTTGCTGTGTATTGTCCGTCGGCCGATACAACATATTTTCCCGTCAAGTCCACAAATTTCAAACCCGAAAATCTCGGGACCGATCATAAAATAACCTTGTTCCCGAATGACCTGATCACAAAACCAAACCAGTTATTGCTGTTTTTTCCGGGCCAGAAAGGGCAAATTTTAAGTTCACTTTCTTTGCTGATGATAGGTTCGATCATTTTCACGCTGATCATAGTATTATCCTCGGGAGCCAGTATAGTTGTCATGATCAGGCAGAAAAAGATCTCCGACATCAAGACTGATTTCATAAACAACATGACTCATGAATTCAAGACACCTATAGCCACAATATCTATTGCCGCCGACTCTATCGTCAACAATAAGGTCATCCAGGAACCTGAAAAAATACGAAATTTCACAAGGATCATCAAGGAGGAGAACAACCGGATGAATACCAGGGTGGAGCAGGTGCTGCAGATGGCACTCCTCGACAGCCGGGATTTTAAACTCAGACCTGTCGTCACTGATATGCACAGGATGATACAGCGTGCAGTTGATCATTACCGTTTGCAGATCGAAAAACGCAATGGAGTTCTGACTACAGATTTTGAAGCCTCGAATGCCTTTGTGGAAGCCGATGAAGACCATATGCGGAATGTGCTGATGAATCTGCTCGACAATGCCAATAAATATTCGGGATCAAGTCCCGATATAAAGGTATTTACCTTCAACCGGGGCGAAAAATTTTACTTCGGTGTTGAAGATCATGGAGCTGGTATGAACTCCGAGACTCAGAGAAGGGTATTTGATAAATTCTTCAGGGTGACATCGGGAAATATTCACAATATAAAAGGGTTCGGACTTGGGTTGAGTTATGTAAAAGCCATAGTACTGGCGCATCATGGTGAAATATCACTTCAGTCGGAGATCGGCAAGGGAAGCAGGTTTGAGATAAGCCTGAGCTA
>SESA01000376.1_pt1 | contig 30253 bp, 28 predicted proteins | sample 3171451 | NCBI WGS metagenome assembly SESA01 (sample SAMN06051862, study PRJNA518727) | freshwater metagenome | biome: subpolar coniferous forest; feature: holomictic lake; material: water; isolation source: holomictic Lake 227, 8 m depth | place: Canada: near Kenora, Ontario | collected...
GAATCTGTTATCCCCAGTTTGTTTTTCAGAACAGAACTCCCCATTTCGTAAAAAAGGGGATCCTTTAGAGTCTTACCGTAAAGGGTCTCATATGATCTTTGGTATGGCATAATTGAAACTATAAAACGGCAATAAGGTCACTTTACTGCCAAAAAATAGTTTTTTTGTGTTATTGTTATAAAAATCTTTTCATAAGACAGTTTACATATAACGAAACATATTGTATCTTTGCCTGACAAAAAAACGAAAGGATGGATAAGCTTTTTAACATCGAGTTTTTGGAAGGGGCATTTGAATTTCTTAGAAACCTCGATAAAAAGCATCACGAAAAAATCTTATTCAATATTCGTAAGGTTCAGATTGAACAAGATCCTGAACTGTTCTCAAAGCTTAAAGACGATATTTGGGAATTTAGAACACATTACCAAGGGTTGAAATATCGCTTACTTGCTTTTTGGGACAAAACTGATTCAGATAACACCTTGGTAGTGGCGACTCACGGAATTATAAAAAAGCGTAGTAAGGTTCCGGAAAATGAAATTCAAAAAGCAAAACAACTAAGGATGAAATATTTTGAGGATAAAGAAAAATATAAAAAGAAAAAGAGATGAAAACCTACACATTAGACGAAGTTCAAGATAATCTAATTGGAAAAATCGGTACTCCCGACCGGGATCGATTTGAATATGAGTTGCAAATGGACTTGATCGGAAAAGCAATAAAACAGACACGTCAAGAGCGTAAATTGACGCAAGAAGATTTAGGTAAACTCATCGGCGTTCAAAAGGCTCAAATTTCAAGAATTGAAAGTAATGCAAGTAATGTTACTATTGACACATTGATGAGAGTATTTGGTGCATTACAGGCTCATGTAAAATTACAAATAGAATTACCGCATCTAAAAATTAGTGTAGGCCAATAACTACCGCACATAACGAGCCTTCATCCTCAGGGTTCGGGGAACCTTTTTTTGATTTTTTTTTAATACCGCGCCATATACCATTCGTAGAACTCTTCGAATTTGTGGATGATCAGGTATATGCCACCGGCTTTTTCAATCCGGGCCTGATATCTCTTCTGGGCTTCACTTTGCCGGTCCTTAACCCACTTGACCTCAATCATTACTGTCAAACCTTTTATTGTTGCAGAAATATCGGCTGTACCGACTTCCATACTGGATTTGATGTATTTGCAGGAGCCAATCTGCCTTTTATTTCCCAGGATGTCGGTATAGGTTACCCTTTGGTCGACCATTCTGCCTGTTACTTTAATGTTTGCCGCGTGGTAGCCCTTCAGTTTGATGAATGTGATTATGGCTTTGGTTAATGAGTTTGCAGAGTTGACGGATATTTTTCCGAGGTTTTCCAATGCGCCCGGGGGCGTGTTCGGATATCTGTCAAAAAGATCCTGCCGGATCATTTCGTTGAGTTTTTTGATGTGCTTGTCCATTCAAAACATTTTAAACTAACAAAAAAACCATTTGTTTGCGTTTAACGATTTGATATAATGTGCTTTAAGACCAAAAAAACAAAAAAACAAAAACATTGCCTCCAAACTATTAATACATGCGGATACATATATTATATTTTCTCTTATTTATATATTTTGTTTAATTGTTTAGAAAGTAATAGAATAGTAATAAAAACAGGGGCTTCCGAACAAACAAATCGATAAACAAAAGTCAAACAAACGTGATTTTGTTTGGAAGGCCATACAAAAAAACAAACAAAACAGACTTTTACAAACCGGCGAAAATTTTGGATTATTAAAGTCCAAACAAAAAAACAAACAAACAGAAGTTATCAAACCGGAGAAGGGGCTCATTTTTGAATCCGTTTTTAAAATGGCAAAATATTGGTGGTTGAAATGTCTTTGGTAAACAATTCTCTTTTGAACAGATATGGCCTGCCTTGCTTGCGTGGTTCATTGACAAACGGGCTGTAGTTTATCGATGCCTGCGATGGAGAGAGGTTGTATTCGTTTTTAAGTACGGTGCGTATGTAGGACAAATCGACCCTGGCATCGCGTTCAAAGAATTTGTGTTTGATGGCTTTGACATCAGCCAGAAAACTGTCCTGATCTGTCAGCTCATTCAAGAAAAGATCTTCGACCAGAATATGGATCGCCCTGTAAAGGCCTGATTTAGATTCGTTTTTGACATCAATCAATGAGCTGTTTGAGAGTTCTTTCGGGGTAAAACCGCTCCGGTCGTGGGAAAAATCGACCGGGGGCAGTGTGGTCAGATGGTGAAGAAATGCCGGTATTTCAGCAAGCATGTCGGCTTCGATGTTGTGGTTCTCGATTGTGGGAACCCTGACCTTACGGATGAAAAACCTGATTTCCTCCTCATCAATCCGGGCGAACTTATCTTCGTTGTTCGATGTCAGGATTATTTTGCCAAAAAACGGCATGCGGTACTGGGTGATGAATTTTTGATTTACCGAGATGAATTTTTGCGTAGCCAGGGCTTTGATCTTTTCGACCGTGATTGCCTTCTCGATCAAGGTTTCTTCGACTGCAATGATGTTGCTGCTTGCATAGGTAGAATTGAACCCATTGATCAGATCGTCGGGAGAAATGTTGGCCATGTTGTCGCCAAATACCATGTTGAGCCAGTTCAGAAAGGTGGTTTTACCCGTCTGCCGTTCCTTACTCACCATGACCAGGATTGGCATCAGGCGCTCTGGATGCAGGTACAGGATTTGGAGATACCTGATGCCCAGTTCATACTGCTCACCGAAAATATGACGGATCAATACTTCGGTCCAGTCCCATGCGCCCGGTGATGGCTGATGCGGAAAGGGGCGGTAGAGATTATGGCAATTGTTGACTACCGGTGAATAATTAAGATTATCAGGTACAATGGTAAAATCATCGTACTTTTTAATTTTATCGAGTATGGATTTGCCGTAATCCTGTACAATTGCATCTTTCTGCCAGAGTTTTAGTTCTGTCCTGTCAATGCCGAACCGGTCGGTTTTAGAGATGGTTTTGAAGTAGTTGATGCCGATCCGGATATATTTATCGGATTCATTGAGGTATTTGACCAGGATCCACAAAATAGCCGGTTGATAAATGCCTTTAAACCTCAACAGGACCAGAATCTGGAATGGCGTATAGTAACATTCGTTTTTAAACGGGGTGGCAGATGAGCTGAAAACATACAAAGCGTTGTGTTTTTTACCCCAGGTTGCTGAATGATCGTTGCCTTCTTTCCCTGGCCGCTGCCAATATTCAATGCCCTCCTTTTCGTCGAAGCTGAGTCTTTTCCAACCATCATCCTCCAGGAGTTTTTTGGCATAGGCCTGGCAGTTCCAGTTGAAATAGCTGACGGGGTCGGTGTTGTGGAAGTTTGTTGAAAATGTGGGGATTTGGGGATTTGAGGATGTGGAAATTTGGGGATTTGAGGATTTGAGGATTTGGGGATTTGGGGATTGATTGAAGGTTTTGGCGAGGTTGATGAGGTAGTTTCGCTGATCGAATGTGATGGTTGGTATGGAGAGTATGGAGCCGGAGACCATGGTGTAGTTCGGAGAGGGAAAAATTACCGTATAGCCTCCTTCACCCCGGGTTTCGATCATTGATTCGCCATCGGACCAGTTGGCAAGTTTCCGATTGCCTTCAAAGGAATCGGCTTCATACCGGTATATGATGTGATAGCCTCCACGGGGGGAACGTTCGATGGGGGGATTGCAGGTGGAAAGGATATAAGCCACTCCATCGTCGGCAATGAACTGGTTGAATATTGAATCAATGTCTTTGTTGTGGGCATCAAAGTCAATCACTTCAAAACCTCCGGATACCGCCCCGGAAATTATGGCCAGTCCCCAGGCATCGGAAAAAACACGGTCACATTCAGCAACTTCGAGGGGGATTCGTTGAAAAATTTCCCATTTGAATGTTGCGCGTTTATCTTTACTGACCGGGATTACTGACAAATTTGCGAGCAGATAGTCTTCTGCAATATCTTTCATGGCCATGGCTGGGATATTAACATTGTCACTCCTGGTCTTTTTTGAATTGCTGGTACAATTGGCTGGTAGTATAATAATCTGTTGCCCTGCGCTTATGACTTACGGTATTGTACCAGGTTGATTCCTGAAATTGCCGCCATCCAAATGAATCGAGCCATTCGGCAAAGGCCGTGGCTTCTTGTTTGGTGAAGCGTTCCATGAGGCCGGCGATTGAATTAAAAAATGGTTTATCGAAATCAGGATGGGGATTGCTTGTAATATCTTCGCAATTACCTATTTCGAATTCCCGGATCAGAAAGTCTTTTGCTGGCGCCATTTTTTTAAGGGATCATGTTCAGAAGGGAAGATCGTTTATTGGTTCATCAAGCGGGCCCGGGCCGTCATCAGGAGGCGAGGGAGTTGACAGAGCAAGCGGCTGCGGATCGTTGAATGGATCGGCCTCAACGATAACGGCATCTTTTGGAATGTGCTTTTTGATTTTGCCTGCAACGTAATTTGATTTCAATTTCTCGCTGTACTTTACCCACATGGCCACATCAAATTTTTCGGTGTGGCCGCAATGAGGGCACGTTGTCATTGCATTTCCTTTCCATTGCGGTTGTTGGGAACCTGCTACACGGTCGGTGTTTGGGAAGATGCTGATCTCTTCGGGTTTCATTTCATAAGTTGCCATAATTTCTGATTTTAGATTTACGATTTACGAATTACGATTTGACGTGACGCGTGACGCGTGACACGTGACGAATTTTAGAATGGATATTTTGATAGATAAATTTCAAGTCCTTTGTCGGCGATCGAGACGGAGGCGTTTGGGGCGACTGTTTGTACTGATTTTGCAAACATTTCAGCATCTGAATTTCTACTACTCAGGTGCAGCAATACAATGTTTCTGATGTGCCTCCTGTCATTTGCCTGCAGGAAACCAAGGCAGGTATCGATGCTCATGTGCCGGCCGACTGCCCGGTCGCTTGTAAGCATGGCATCATCATAATTGGCTTCGATCAGAATGTGGTTTAATTCGATAAACCTATTGGGGATGTAGGCTGCATCGGTTGCAAAGAAGATTGCACCAGCAAAAGGATGATGGATGAGAAATCCAACTGTTGGAACACTATGCGGGACCGGAAAACATTTGATGTTGAATGATCCGAGGGAAAAAAGATTATCAAAGAACCGGAAAACCCTGTGGCCAGACAAACCTGCTTCAGCGATCGTTTCTTTTGAGGCGAATATATTGATACCCGCTTTCAGGTAATCCATGGCATATTTGCAGTGATCGCCATGAGCATGGCTGATCAGGCACCCGACCACTTTGCTCAGGTCATAGTTCAGGGCTTTTTTTAACTCCGGGAGGCGGATGCCTGCTTCGATAATCAAGCATTCAGCATCCGACTCCAAGAGATAGCAGTTTCCAGCGCTTTCGCTACCCAGGACCTTGAGTGTCATCAGAATCCGGGGACTTTAAGTGATGGCTGAACTTTAGGGCCGGGTGCATTTGGTGAGGGTTCTCCTTGCCATTCCCGTTTCTTTTCAGGGTTGGAATGTGGGGTTGCAGCAGGAGGATCGACCACATCAACTGCAGTCTGAATGGGCTCATCATCGGGAATGTCGATGATTGCACCCTGGTTGGCTCCGGCTTCGATTTCAGCTTTCGCCCTGCCAATACGGCCATCCTCGCCGGGTTCCATGAGGACTGAATCGTCGCTTGCTGCAATCAGAAGTTTGCATGCCCGATTAATGACCGTCTTTTTGGCCATTTCGCCGGGGAAGTTCTTATGAGCCGGACTCTGACCTTTGGTGGGACCTTGCTCCCATGATTTTTGAATCTGGGCCATGGTCATGATCTCGGTATTCACACCCCCGTCATCGAAGGTGACCACGGCATAGGCTCCGATAATCTTGGCATCATCCAGGTTTTCCATCCTCTGCGCATGAGAGGTAATTTTCTTCATACCGGTCGTTGTGTCGATGGCATATTCAAACACATCGCCTTTGTAGATCACCCCGGCATAGATGTTCTTCATCGCACTGTATCTGCGTGCCAGGGCAATACTGCCTGCATACTCCCTTTGCAACGTAAGTTTGTCGCCATACACGATGAAACTACACTGGCGCTTTGCCGGATTTAAACCCTGTACGACCATGTTGAACAAAGAGTTTGCTACTGAATCGGGTGTGGATGTTTTCAACACCGGCAGGTTTGCCTTGTCTTTCATGTCCTGCAGGATGAGCCAGGCTGAGCGGAGCGCATTTTCGGCACTGTAATCGGGAGGAAGCGCAATGCCACCGATTTCTTTGAGACTGTTGACCTTGGTCAACACTTTTTCGACCATGGGAGGTTCGAATTTCTTTAGTGTGGTTGGTTCTGTTGACATAATTGAGTGAATTTGAGAATTTGAGAATTTGGGGATGTGGAAATTTGGGAATTATTTGATTGTTAAAGTTTTGTCGGTGCTTACTATGAGGTTGATTATTTGTGATGTTGTGGCGGGGATGGTGTTTGTGGATTCGCGGTTGTCGATCCAGATAGGGGCGGTGATGCCATAATGTTTGCTCAGGGTGTTGATGATGTCGATGCCTGCCTGGATCTTGCCGGCGGAATTGACATCGCTGAATGGAACACCCTGAACCATGCAGTCGCAACATTCCTCGATGCCCCCGTTGATGAGCTGATTGAACATGCGAAATCTTACCAGTTTGAATTTGGCGTTGATCCTGGCCTGGACCATGTCCATTCGTGAGCGCGTAAAGGCCTCCATGGCGAACTCCTGCTTTTCGAGATCGCTGATTTGCTGGCTCAGTTTTTTTTCTTCGGCCATGAGTTCTTTGATGCGGGCCTTTCCACGATCGATGACCTCCTTTTTGCCCAGGGAGACCTGCAGGTCATAGATTTCGGATTGGATTTCTTCCTTTTGTTTTTTCAGAGATTCGATGTCAAGTTTGGGTGATTCGAGTATTTGTAGTTCCAACCTGGTTATTTGATCTTGAACAGGATTGGGGTTATGAGGAGTTACAATATCCAGTTCTGCAGAAATGGCGGTTTTAAGTTGTGCCGCAAGTTGATCGGCTTGTGATGTCAATGCCGAAATTTCCTGAGATGTATACTCTATAATCTTGTTTGTCTGAACAAGTTCGGCGGACAGATATTTACCTTCCTCATTGATTTTGGCTAACCGGATTGTTTTGTTCTGCTCAAAATCCCGGGACATTTGATCTTGCTTTTCGGCCATTGTGACGGGGTCAAGATCACGTTTACATGTTGGACAAATAAATTCATCTTCTTCAAAGACCAGTTCCTCCCCGTTTACTGAAGCCCATTCAAGCCGAAGTGCAGCGAGGGAATTTTCAGTATCCGTTTTCTTTTGTAACAATTTTGGCAGGGAATCCTGATCGACGTTTGACTGGCGTATACATTCGGCATGTTTTTGTTTCAGGCCGGCAATCAGGAAGGTGCGTTCATTGTAAATTCGTTGCGCTTCGCTTTTTGCCTGAAATTCCAATGTCTGCTGTTGCTGTTTGAGTGCGAATATCTTATTCTGTAATACCTGAATTTGTTCACCCTGTGACTTATACGCTGCCACCTGGTCGCTGATCGTGTTCTCAATGCCAAGCAGGGCGACCTGTTTTTTGTTGACATCAGTTTTGATTGCCTCGAAATCGACGGGTTCCGGGATGGCCCTTGAGACTTCATCGATACGGGACGGGATCGTTTTCAGTTCATCACTGAGTTTCTTTTTACGGACAGCAAGCTCTTTGCGGAATTCGGACAGGTCTTTTCCTGAATCGAGGATGGCCGTTATGTCGGCAACCTGGTGTGTGTTCATTCCGGCCAGCACCTCAGCATCATTGATTTCACCTGCAATCAGGATCAGCACCTGTCGGCGGTCCTGCCATTTCATCGCATTGAAGCAGAGGGCTGAGGTAAGCAGTTTAAAGAGACCTTCATTTACCAGGTTATCGACCTTTTTTTTAAATTCACCAGCTTGTAGCGGCACCCCGTTCCAGTGATACAGTGTTTCGTGACCGGTAAGCTCGCTCTCTTCGGCGCCGCGCCTGCGTTGCCACTTTTCCTGGTAAATGCGTTTCAGGGTTATTTCTGTGCCATCCACCTCCAGGATGCCCTCGACTGCGTGTTCGAGCATGGGGATTGTTTTGCCGGTCTGATCGAGGGTTTTGATGTTGAAGTCTTTGGAATCGTGAGAATCTTTCCCGAAAAGCAGCCAGGTAAACGCATCGAAAATGGTTGACTTTCCGGTACCATTTTCCCCGTAGATGTTGGTCACGTCGTTCAGTTCGATGGTCAGTTCTTTAAGGCCCTTGAAGTTTGACAGGGTAAGCCGGTTTAATTTGATGTTCATGGGGTCAGTATTTTATAATTTTCACAGGTTCGATTTTCTTCAATGCATTCATTACCTCTGATTCCTTATAGTAGACCAACCGGCCCAGCCTGTAGGAGGTGAGCCTGCCGGAGAGTGTATGTTTGTAAACGGTTTGCCTGCAGATGTGTAATTTTTCGCAGAGTTCAGCCGTGGTCAACAGTTCTGAAATTGCATTCATAGGTATCGCCTTAATTTAGATTCATGAAAGAAGAGGAGGGGAGCTTTTCGGGGAGCAAATATTTCAACTTGCATGGCTGAGTTATAAAAAAGTCAGCTGCAAATAAAATACAAAAAAAGGTGAGAAATCAAAAGGAAGGGTACACATAATACACTTGGTGTAAAATGTGTATTTGGTGTAGTTTGTTAATTATTCCGGCGCTACACCTGATGCATAGGGAATGAAAGAGAGGGAAGCAGAATTTACTTCAGCACGTTTGATGGTATCGATGCTCATGTTCACTCCAAAGGTGTTTTGGGCCACCCTTTTGATCTCCTCGTGTTTCAATTCTTTCTTGTTCCTGTAATATCCTTTAAGGTGAAGATCCTTCAACAGTGCGACCAAAAAGCATTTATAGCCTTTCTTTTTATCCTTCCAGACATGGGTCTTTGGCTGGCAATACATTTTATCGGCCAGGAGGTTCATGATGACAATGTATTGAGAAACGTTTTCAAAGGCATCCTTGAGATCATGAATGCCGGACCGTTTAGGCGATTTCGATTGTTGTTCGGTATGGTGTGATTTAACCAGGGGAAGTGGCAGATTCCGGGCTTCGACGTTTTCTGCTTCATAATGAAAGTCAAGACGTTTAATCAAAAAATCGCGAAACCGGTACAGATGATCCAGCTTCTGATATGTTTCAGGAAACAGCTTATCCAGATCATCGACTTCGGATTCATATGGTCCTGTGAATTCATCGTACAGTGTATCACCCCAGAAATTGATTAACGGGATTTCATCACCTCTTAAGATGAATTCGTTTTTGCGATCGTCGATTTGTTTACGTGTCGGCTTCAGCGCTCCATGCCTGGAAATTATGTTGATCAGGACATCGGTAAGGAAAAATTCCAATTTCTCAATTTTAAAGTCCTTTGTGCCTTTTTCAAAAATTTTCCAGTCCGTCAACGCCCCTTGATGTCGTTCTTTCATGAAATCGTACAAGGCTTCAAAGGATTCGCACAACCGACCGTACAATGATTCACGCCTGGTGCTTTTCAGTAAGAGGCTGAAATCCAATTCTGAATACCTGGCTTGGGGATCGGGGATATGCGGTTTTTGGGGGCCATATTTTTCGATGTAATTTTTGGGATCCAGTTTATAAATACATTTTGTAAGAATCTTCTCCCGGTATAGCCATTGCAAATGTTCGCGCAGATGCGGGATTAATGATTTTTCGGCATCGGCCATCCTAAAACAGTCGGCCAGAGAAAAATATTCGAATTCATTGATTGAGATCAGGTGTTTCACAAAGGCATATACCCGGATGTGATTAAAAGAGGGGGACTGTGAAATTTCATAGAGGTCGAACCGGAACGAAAAAAACTCTTTCCCGACTTTGGATATGGTGAGATCTTTGAGCCGGTTGTGGTAGTACTGCATTTCCGGTCTTGAGAATTCGCGGTCGTCGATGAGGTCTGATATGATATTCAATGTGCTGTCTGGGTCGGCTATCTTTTCGGCATATTGCTTTAAATCAGCATCCTGATTGATCGAGGTGTACTCATTCAAAAGATTCGGCAACAAATCGATGATGAGATTTATGGGCATATTATAGTGAGATTGATCAGTATATAGGCGTGAATTAATCAACTATGCTGCTCCAGAACATTCATGAATTTGGCATTCACAATCCTGCCCATCCCTTTTTGGGTAGCTTCGACAAACCTTGCAATAACGTTATTGTGATTTTGAACTGGACGAAGGTTTGCCGGAATCCTATTTTTTACAGGATGACTGCCAGCAAAATGGCAGTTTTATTAAGACTCCGGCAGTTGTGCATTGTTCCTTCATTGGTTCCATTGCATCCATGTAGACAGGTATACATTGGTAGATGCAAATTAACATAAATGGACGAGGATTTCAAAAAAAAAGGGAGTGGAGTTATCAACAAAAAGATGTTGCCTGCATTGTTAACATCAAAGAGACATGGTTAATAAACTATCAACCCCGGTCTTTAACTTTGGAAGATGGTTTTGAATGGTTACCCAGCCTGACAGAAAACCGGCACATTAAAAAAGATCCTTCAAGGTTTTCATTGCCAAAAACATTTTACCGCTGTCGGGTAATTTAATAAACCCATATCTGAGATAGAAATTCTCAGCCTCCAAGTCTAATGGGTCAACAACTACGGCAAATGATCCCATGTGGTTTGAATTTTCGTAGCTCCTATACAGTGCATCCATCAATAATAGTTTTCCAATTCCTTTGCCTTGATACCTGAGGTCAATGGCCAATCTGCCCAATAATGTTGCAGGTATGGAAACATAAGATTTTGGAAGTTTTATTTGTAATTCAGCGGGTACCAGATGCAAGGGGATACTGCTATTTGCCAAGGTGTAATAACCTTGAATAAGGCCTGTTTCAAAATCTATCTTTACGAAACAAGCTGACAGTTTTCTTTTAACATCCTGGCTTGCCTGATGGATGAAATAATTGTCAAGAATATCCTTTCCGCAAGAAAAATCAGTTTTTTTATGCGTTGAATGCAGTACTTCTGTAAGATGACTCATTTGGAAGCGCGCGATTTATATTCTTTTGCTGCAGAAATCAAGGCTTTATTCGGTTTAGCCGGTTTTGTGATGGCCTCAAAAAATATTGTGCTATCTCTTTGGGATGCAATGATTTGATCTCTTTTTTCGATAATTTCTTTGGCTTTCTCCTGCACCGTCATTATCACAAAGTCTGTTAAATTTCGATAACCCCCAACGATGGCTGCTCTTTCAAAAAAGTTTTTTTGCTCCTGAGGCAGCCTGGTATCAAACCTAGCCTTTTCTTTTCTTATCGTTGTCATGATTGTATTATTTTTCCACAAATGTACGGATAAAATACGTACAAACCAAATTTTTCTGATTTTAGATTAGCGAATCTTTGTATTTTTCTGTCATTCATTTGCAGCATGCAGGAACGATCTTCCCTTAAAAACAGGATGATCAGCAACTCTGTCAGCATTTTGCTCGCGGCTCATTTTAATATACTTGTTGAAAGATCTTTCAGTAGAATGATCGGTCAATCCCATCACGACATCCCGTGGCAGTCCGGCAAGAACCATGTTGGTTGCAAATGACCGCCGGGCCGTATGAACGGTTACGAGCTCCCATTCGAAATAGGAGGTGCTTACCCTTTTACCACGCCGGGTGGTTGTTTTTGAGAATTTATCCTTCAACCCTGCTTTTTCTGCGATGATTTTGAGGCATCGGTTTATTTCCTGGTCTGAAGGAACTCTTGGAAGTTTTCCATCATATTTAAGGATAATGTCTTTAATCATCTGATGTAAAGGAATAACGATATTCCTGTTTCCTTTATAGGTTCTGAGTTTGATTTTTTTGCCATCATCAATAAATTTATCCGGTCCTACCTGATGAAGATCTCCATAGCGCAATCCGGTCCAGCAATCAATGCAGAACAGGTCGCGGACCTGGTCAAGTCGAATATCACCGGTAAGGTCAAGATCATAAATTTTATAAATCTTTTGAATGTCAAGGGAAATTGATTCAGATGTTTCTTCAAGGACTTTGAAATTTTTATGAAGATAAGCTGTGTTTGTTGTCCATCCCTTGTCGTTAGCATAGTTCATGAAGACTTTTATCTCTTTGATATGGCTGCCGATGGTGTTGAGTGCGTAGTATAACTGCTCACCCTTTTCTGTCTTTTTATACGGAACGTTTTTGCACCATTTCAGAAAATCATTGTAAAAGTCCATGTTGATATCCTCAAAAGCCAGCGGTTTGGGAAGGGTTTTCTGGTATTTGACAAGGACATTTTTGGTCGTGATATAATGTTTGGTTGTCCAGGATTTGGGATCGAGCGTTTTAATCTGCATTTCTGCAGCTTGCAGGAAGGTCAGACTATCTTTTTTTGTGGAATCGGTTCCTTCAGGTCGTAATATGGACCTGAATTCATTTTTCAACCGGTCGATGTATAATGCCCCATTCTTAACCAGGTGATCATTATAACAAGCCGGAATCGATTTTTCCAAACTTTCAAGTCTGTTGTTATAACTTGTAATATCATCATCATCTTCATTCCGCTTGGTTCGGAAACGCGCTGGTCCCTGATTCCATGCTTTGGGATGTACTTTCAATCCTGTTGAAAGGGTGATGTGTTTACGGCCAAAACAGAATACCATCAAGATGAGGGTAGGGACTTTTGCCTGGGCGTTTTTCAGATTAAAAGTTACGGTAGGCATACAATGAGAATTGGTTCAGTAAAGATAATATACAAAGCTTTCTGGTTGTATGCAGGGTGGTATCCGTTTATCAACAGGAGTCAACATTGATGATTTTAGGTGTACGATGATTAACTCTGTAAAAAGTGTGGAAATGTCAGTAAAATAGGGTTAAGGCGAAGATTTTCAGTAGGTTAAGGGAGGGGGCAAATTTGTCTTGTCCTGGGCACGGACACAAGATGATAAAACCCCGTAGGTCAATGACTTACGGGGTTTTTCTTTTTGTGCAGTAGACGGTATGGTAGACGGTTTATTTAGGAATGACATAAAATCAGAGTAGCTTCTCTGGCTTTTTCTCCATTTCTTCTCTCCTTCCTTACCTTGTAAGGGATATTTTTATGTGCCGCTGGGGATGGATGTTTTCCTTTACCGTAATAATATACATGCCTGCAGGAAGAGTTGAAAGATCAATTCTGTAAGGTTCAGATCCGGTTTGTGTATTCGTTTGATGGTACACTGTACTCCCGATCATGTTACGAACGATGATTTCGGCGTTTGTTCCATTGGTTCCCTTCTTAGCCAGGTATATTATTCCGCTGGAAGGGTTTGGATAGGCCGCAATATCGCTGCTGTGCATCTCTTCTTCCATTCCCAAAACTTTGTAAGCAGCCTCCACCGATTTCAGGGCATCTACTTTACCCCGGCCCCAATTGTTGTTCCCTTCGGGGCCGATTAAACCTGTATAGGAATCATTGATGGCATTCTGCTGAATGATTTCTTTAACACGTTCAGGCCCAAGAAGTGGGTTTGCCTGGAGCATGAGCGCTATTATTCCGGTCACCATGGGGGCTGCCATCGAAGTGCCGGAAGAGATTGCATAGTAATATTTCCGGTTATTCATTTCTGCTTTTAGAACAGTATATTTATTGTCTTCCCCATATACAGTATCAAATGAATTTACAGAGGAGGCTATCATCTCTCCCGGAGCAGTAATCTCAGGTTTTGTCCTGCCATCAGCAGTGGGTCCCCTGCTGGAGCTGCTAACCAGGGTTTGGATTTTACCATCGGACGTCTGAATATTGTTTTTCAGGTCAGTCCATTCGTTCTTGCTTACATAGGACCCAACTGTGATTATTTTTTTTGCGGTGCCCCCAATCTCACCGACTGTGCTGTTGTTATCTCCCATTGTATAACCAGGTACCTCCTCTCCATTAAAACCAATGAAGAACATGTGTCCATCGTTCCATGCATCCACTGTGCTGTTTGTACTGGTAACAACAAGGGTTGCCAGGTATTTCTTACTCAGTTTACCAATCTCGACGAACAAATTGGGTTTTTGGTTAAAGGGATCTTTTTCAACACCCACGATATTAAAAGCGAGGGTGTCGCCGTTGAAGAACATGGTATCTTCTTTCGCAGGCTTGTTTGATGCGTAGAAAAACGGAGTTGATACCACTTTCTTATTAGATGTTGTATCGGAAATGAGGATAGAAACAGCGAAATCACTTTTTGGTGAACCCCAAAGATCAACTTTTCCATTAAGATAATATTTATCTTCGTTTAAACCTACAAAAGTCCTGAGCGTATCATTGTTAAGCGTCTTCTTTATATGAAGGTTTTTATCTCCCTCATTCCCTGCAGCCCCAACCACAATTTTACCCGGGCCAACAAGACTGTCAATGACTTGATCAAGAAGGGATGTCCCATCATGAGGACCTATATGCGATCCAAGGCTAAGGTTGACAACGGCTGGTTTCCCCAGTTCAGCTGCCTTCTTAAAAATGTATTTTATACCATCGGCTACGGGCGCCTCTACAAAAATCAAGAATGCTGCAGGAGCAGCGCCCATGTATTTATTCCCTGGGTTAAGGTATCCGGAACCTGCCGCAATACCGGCTACATGGGTCCCATGACTGTCGTTATCCGCTAAATGTTTTTTTCCGAGTAATGCGGATTGACCAACATATTCTGTTCCCCCTTTAAATCCGTCAGGAGGGGGGCCTTTTGTATCTGCTTGATCCCATGCACTGCGGATACGCAGATTTTTGCCGCTTATGTCGTAAAAATTTGGATGTGTTAAATCGAAACCACCATCAATTATTCCAATTACTACGCTGTCGCCATTGTATTTGCGGGCCAGGCCTGTCCCGGCATGTACCTCGTTGACCTTTGTCATTGCGGTCGCTACATCAAGTTTCTGATGTGCGGTGACATTTACGTCAACATATTTCAATCCTCTGATTTCACCGAGTTTTTCCAGGGCAGAGAGTGGAATCAAAACAGACCAGATATTTGTGATTTTGCAGCTGATAATGACGCCCAAAGATTCCAGGGCTTTCTGATCAATTTCAGGATATACCTGGATAAGTGCCCCTACATAGCTTTGATCTTTGATTGTTCGAACCTGATAAAAATTTTTAAGCTCGGCCGTTGTTTGGGTCGATGTGCTTTTTAATTTGTTCAGGTTTTGAACCTTCAGTACGAGATTTTTCGTTTTAGAGGTAAAGTGCACACTTTGCGCATAAGTGCCAACGGCAAATGCAAGAAAATAGAACAAGATTAATTGTCTGAATGTTTTCATAATTTATGAATTTTTTAAGATGACTATTCCTGCGCAAATTTTGCACAGTGGTTTAAGGATGACTGAAAGGGCAGAACATATCCCAGCGACAACTGCTAATATGGATAAGCGCTATAAGTAATGTCGGATCCATCAAAATACTTGAAATTTGAGAATTTACTGTAATGAAAGCCACCCAGGATCCCGAAATTTACATCAATGGCAGGGATGATCTCTTTGCGGATAAGCCACCAGGTCAATCTTCCTTCATAGTAGGCGGAGGAGGCATTGTTTGTCAGCAGGTTGTTTTTAGCCTGGTCCCCAAAAGAGTACCTGTATAAGAGGTCAATATCAACTTTGCCAATTAATGAACCGCCGATTTTTCCTCCGAAACCATAGTGGCTGTTACTTGTTTCATAAATACCTTTAATGCCGATTCCGCTTTTTCCCTTTTCAAGGAGCGTAGTAACCTGTGCTAAAGCCTTCATGCCAGCGATAATGATGAATGAAATCAAGAGTTTTGTTTTTAATGGTTTGATTCTTATGCGAAACGATTTTGCAAAGGGCGTACCAGAAATATAGGGAAAATATTTAATTGATGAATCGAATCAGTTAATCTTCAGTTCATCAGGCACTTAAGTGAGTAGATATTTGTTCCTGAGAAGGAAATTCTGATGGAAATGGACAACGCTTTATAGGATATTTATCAATATTATCGCGTTGGTAAGCGAAAATGAGAATTGCAAAATGGTGAACCATTAGTCGATACATCCATTATATAGTGAAATATTTTCCGATCAACCTGGAAATATCGGAGATCCTGACCCCCCTCTGCCGATTTTGGCTGACCGCCTCAACTTATTAATATCCAATACTTAGGGCTGGGCAATTTATTTCGGCGAGGACTGGTCAATGCAAGCTTTTTTTTCACCCGGACACCTTAACATGTCATAAATATCAGTAAATCAACGAAATATAGATGTTTTATTATTTTACTTTTTTTTTCATTATAATTTCAAAGTTCAGGATATCAGGCATATTTCCTATAAATTTGCTTCGGGTCTCAGTGGATGATGGGATAAAATACCCATTAAAGTGAAAAGTCAACAGCATATTCAAAAACAAATTGTCATGAAGCACTTCATCATTTTTGCGCTCAGTTGTTTTGTTCTGATTTCTACCCATGCACAGAACCTGATCCCGCAAAACTGGAAGATTAAAACCGGAAACGATCCGCAGTGGTCATCACCGCAATTCGATGACAGCGGTTGGTTGTCCATCTCTCCGCTGCAGAACTGGGAAAGCCAGGGGATTTCTGATTACGATGGTTATGCCTGGTACAGGGCCTCTGTGGTGATTCCTTCATCCTTGAAATCCAAAGCTGTGTATTATAGTGGATTGCTACTGCAACTCGGTAAAATCGACGATGTTGACAGCACATTTTTAAATGGCGTATTTATTGGAAAAACGGGAGGATTTCCGCCCAATTTTGAAACAAAATTTTATGCTCCCCGCGAATATCTTATTCCGCTTGACCTTATCTTATGGGATCAGCCCAACACCATTGCAGTGAAGGTGTTTGATGTGATCGGAGGGGGAGGTCTCTACGGGGGACCGGTAGAAATTTTCTACAATGATCTGATAAAAAATCTGACGATCGAAGCGGAATTTCCGCATGAGGATTTCATCATCCGCGACCAGGATCCAAAGGAAGCCAAACTGAAGATCACAAACAGCACGGCAAATACGGTCTCCGGGAATATCCTGGTCGATATCATCTCCGATTTTGGAAAAGACATTTCCACAATCTCAAAGGATATAACAATATCCGAGGGAAAAACCATTCAGCTTCAAATTCCGCTGCCCTCCCTTGAACCGGGCTTTTACAATCTCCGGATCTGCTTTAGAAAAGAAGAATTCAGCCGGAAAGTGATTGTCAATTTCGGGGTTGAACCTGAAAAAATCAAATCACCCCTCACCAGGCAACCCGATTTTGATGCTTACTGGGCAAGGGCAAAAAAGGAACTCGCAGCAGTGGATCCTCAGTATAAGATCAGACGGATTGACTCGCTATGTACCGTCACCAGAAATCTGTATCAGGTAGAGATGCGTTCGCTCGGGAATGTACTCATCAGGGCCTGGTACTCGGTGCCGGTCAAACCCGGGAAATATCCCGCTATCCTGGCGCTCCAGGGGTACAGCGGCTCCATGCAGCCATTTTATGCGAATTACGGGGATACCCTCATCGGCATGGCACTGGATATCCGTGGCCATGGAAACAGCAAGGACAACTTCAACCCGGGCTTCCCGGGTTACCTGCAATACCAGATCGGCGATAAAGAGCAGTATGTATACCGTGGAGCTTACATGGATTGCACCAGGGCCGTTGATTTCCTTTTCTCACGCCCGGAAGTGGATACCACGAAGATTGCGGTTGAAGGTGGCAGCCAGGGAGGTGCCCTCACCTATGCCACGGCTGCACTGAATGGCAGCCGCATCACTGTTTGCGTTGCCCAGGTGCCGTTCCTTTCCGACTTCGAAGATTATTTCAGGATTGCCACATGGCCCGATAACGAATTCAAGACCTTTGTCGAAGTTCAGAAAAAAATAGGATGGGCGAAAATATATGAAACCCTGAGTTACATCGACATTAAAAATCTTGCTCCGATGATCAAAGCACCCCTGCTGATGGGTGTCGGGCTGAAAGACGAAGTGTGTCCCCCTCACATCAACTTTGCGGCGTACAACCATGTCCCGGGGGAAAAACGATACATTGCCTACCCAAATAACGGCCATGGATTGCCTGATGAAATGAGAGGACCGAAAATGGATTTTATCCTGGAAAAATTCAGAATGAAAAGATAAACTTCCCACTCAATCAGCTGTGATGGTTGCCCGCTATCTTTCGTTATCCGGCTATTTAACCCCGATGTAGCCTTTCAGGTTTTCGACGTATTTTTCAAAAGCCTCGATCCCTTTGGGTGTTTTTTTACAGATGGTCCGGGGTATTTTCCCGCGAAAGGTCTTGGTGATCTCAATATACCCTGCCTCTTTCAACTTATCTAATTGGACACTCAGGTTTCCTGCAGTTGCACCGGTGTTTTCACGTATAAACACAAAATCGGCCTCTTCGGTGCTGATCAGGATTGACATGGTGGCCAACCGCAACTGGGAATGCAGCAGCGGATCAAGCTCCTTATACATGGCCGTTCTCTTTTTTCCGAAGCAGGTGCCCCGGAATAATAAAACCGAAGATCACAGAGACAAACAGCACCAATTCCTGAATCTTCATCATATGCGGATGATGGAAAGAAACCAGCAACACCAGGGTGGCGATCCAGCAAATGATCCCTCCGGTAACCAGGGGCTTGAATTGGTATGCCTTTCCGGATACGAACAGGGCAAATCCATAGAGACACAGCATGAACGGGGTAAACAAGGTCCATGGGATCCACCGGAGAAATTCATGACCCGGTTCAACTTCTTTGAATGATGGAAGAACCACCACTGTTGTGATCAGCATTCCTGCAATCAAGGTAATAACTGATATGGTGAAGGCAATCCAGACAGAACCCATGATCTTGTCAATGTACGTTTTAACCATTTTCTGTTGTTCCATTTTTCGTATCATGCTGATGTGAAAAGGAACACCGATGGCCATCATGGACCACAGGAAAAAAGAGTAGTACCCGGATTCACCCGGTAATACTGCCAGGAGGATGAAAATTGAAAGACTTACGATGGCAACCAGGTATCCCCACAACAGGAAGATGTCACCCAAACCTTTTTGAAGATTGTTCTTAGCCGAATTGATCATTTTCCCGATCAACTCAAGGCTTTCTTTTTCATTCAAGTGAGTGTCCATATTATTTGCTTTTATAAATATGTTACAAATATAAACATGTTTATAATATAAACCAAATTTTAATGCTAATTTTCTTAATTAAATCGAAAAATTGTGATTCAGGATGATTAAAAGTGATTATTTGGAGACAAGACGGAACCCGATTCCATAGTTCTTTACTTCGGGGGCATAGCATGAACGGTAAGCCGAGCGGCAATGTTGTGCAAAGCAATACCAACTTCCCCCGCGGATGATGCAACAGGACCCTGAAGCAACTCCGGTTGGGTTGGTTTGCGGTTCGGAAGTGTAATCACCGTACCAATCGCTGCACCATTCCCACACGTTTCCATACATGTCGAAAAGGCCCCAGGGGTTCCCAGCGAAACTGCCTACCGGAACCGTTTTTTTTGTATCCAGCCCTTCTTTACAACCGGTGAATGGGTTTTTCCCATTGTAATTTGCCTGATCTGCATTGAGACAGTTCCCGGTACTGAAGGGTGTACCGGTGCCGGCACGAGCAGCATATTCCCATTCGGCTTCAGTAGGCAACCGGCAACCCAGCCAATCGGCGAACGCCATAGCATCTGTTCTGCTCACATTGATTACCGGACGATTGCTTTTTCCCCAGCCTTCATCCCCTGGTACGCTTCTGCCGGTAGCTTTGCAAAACGGAATGTACTGATCAAAGGTGATTTCGTACCGGCTCATTTTAAAAGCATTCAACGTTACCTGATGAGGCAATTCATCATCGAACCGGTTGGCTTCGGTTGTCGGACTTCCCATTAAAAAAGTACCGGCAGGGATGTTCACCCATTCTATGGCAGGCTTCTGGGCAATGCCCGCGGCACTGAAAAAAAACAGGAATAGCACACAGAACCTGACAAAGGAGAACTTTTTTCTCTTCATAAAGAATCAAACGTTCACAAATAATTGAGGGGGTTAAAACTACTTATTTTATTCCAGACGACCTAACCGGTTCAAAATGCGCAGCATGAACATATATAGGCAGGTAGTGCCTGACTCATTTTTTCCAAAGAAAACAGGTGTTTATTTTTTCATCTTTTTCTCCATGGCATTGATCTCGCTCTCAAGTTCCTTCATCAACTGATCTTCGTTGTCAAGAAAATCAGTTTTCCATTCTTTTTCACCAAATACAAAAGTGAACCTTACTTCATCATCTGTGGGTTGTTGTTTTGTGGTGACCAGCCAGAAATAAATATTCTGGGGTTTCAACAGGCTGGATTCGATGAGTGCCGTAGTATCGGCCAATAGTTTTGAATAAATTTCCTTCACGCCATTTTCGTATATCTTAAGGTACTTTGATGGGATCCCTGTTGTGGGATGCCAGGCAAAACGAATCAGATCGGATGATATTACAGAAGAATCGGCCGGGAGTATCATATCGGTTTTTTCAAAAACCTGCCGGGTTCTGTAAACAGCTCCTTTTATTACCATTGCAGTCAGGGGTTCTTCCTTTTCGGTAATGGATTGCGCAACATATTTTAAATATTCTGTTGTAAGCGAGGTTTGTTTCTGCCGGCAGGTAGTTTTTATTTCATTATAGGTATATTTTCCGGGGGTGGTAAGCCGCAACGCTTTATCTGTTCCGCTCAGCAAGATAACATATCCATCCTGCGGAATGTTTAATACAGCCTGTTCCTGGAATTTCATGTTTTTAAGTGCAGTCCCTTTCACTGAACCAGGATTAAGCGTTACATCTCCTTTTGTGCGATAAATTGTAAATTCTGTGCACTGTGGAAAAGCTGAAGTGGAAATTAAAACCAGAATCAGGACAATCAAAAGTTGGCTTTTCATGATTTTACACTTTTGGCAAAAAAACACTGTGGATCTTGATGTGACGGCTAATCACCAGTAATCCCCGTTCATAATAGGTAAGAAAGGTCTTGTACAACAGGATGGGTGCAAGGATGTATGCAGAGTTTATGCTGTAGTTGAAATGCTTGTACAAAAGGAAGGCAATATAGACGATCAGCACATTCAGCAACAGTAAAAATACCGGAAAGATGATATTAAAAAGAAGCGGGTTCCTGGCATTGAACCATGTAATGAAGCAAATATAAAAATAGCACATAATGAAGGATATTGCAATGCACATCCAAACCGGCATCTCATTGATGTAATTACGGTTCAGGATCATGTTTACTGCATTGGCATGGATCACGACCCCGTACATGTCAGGAATTGACCGTCCGGAAAGCTTGGGATTCATTGGGGTGAAGTATATGTCTTCAAGATCGGCCGGTGACTGGAAGGATTCTCCCATATACCCCATGAGTACAATTTTGTTTTTTACAACGGTGAGGTCAGCCAGCGAATCAAAAACCTCTGTCGCGTCGAAGCTGATAAAAGCGTCTTTATTTCCTATGTAGTTGATGACTTCCCTGGGGCTGTTTCGGTCCTTCAGGTATTGAACCGCTTCAGGTTTGAATCTTTTTGCAATCACCACGCTCATGGCCTCCAGGGATTTGCCTTCGAAGGATTCGAAAGGACTGAATTTACGCACTGTCGAAGTGGTGGGGCTGGATCCGCCCAGGTTGACAAAACCTTCTGTTCCGCTTCTGAACCAGGGATCGGACCTCTCCAGTTTGTCAAATTTTCCATCAAGCTCATTTTTGCCGGTAAGGTAAACTGCCATCACGATGTTACTTCGCGAAAATTGATCCTTTAATGCCATATCAACTGCAGAATCACGTCTTGAAGAAAAAAAACCGTCGAATCCGATCACCTTCGGCTCATGCTTTCTGATGATCCGGATTTGTTCAGCAATGTGGGCGCGATCAAGATGCCCGATGTTGACCAGGATGATATTGGTGTCGAGCGTTTCCTGGCCGGAACCCATTTTGGAATACAACAGATCAAAAAAGTTAAAATCGGCAAATGCTTTTTTTACAGGGTCAAAAACGGTGAGATTAACAGTGATGAGACCTAACACTGAAACAACAATAAAAAGCGAAGCGGTGACGATCAGATAATCGAGCCTGGCCCAGGAAAATAAAAATGAAAGAGAGCGAATCAACCGGTTGCCTTGTCTGATCATCCTCCGAAATTAAAAAAAATATCAGCAACAAGCAAATTTTTAGCATTAGTTTTATTTGCTTTTGATCAATTTCAACCATATATTTGTAAGTACGATGATTTCCATTTTAATTTCAAAGGAGTACCGAACAAAAACCATTCTTAAAACCTGAATCATGAAAAAAATTTACATGCTTGCACTCGTTGCAATGTTTATCGCTTCCGTGTCGGTAGCGCAGAAAACAGAGAAGGAACTTAAGAAAGATGTCAAAGAAAAGGCAATAAAGGAGGCGAGGAAGGAGGCTAAAGATCTTGCTAAACAAGGTTGGAAAACGAACCCTGGATCTCTCCCGCTGGATAAGCTGATAGAAGAATCCTGGCTGAAACAATACCAGACTGATGAAAACGGACAACCAGCCTATATAACGAGCGATGGAAACGGTGTGGCAGAAACCAAGTCAGTAGCGGAAGCACAGGCCATTGAACTTGGAAAACTCCAGCTGGCAGGCCTGATTGAGTCTAATATTGCCTCTATTGTAAAAGGGAACCTGGCAAACACGCAAGAATCAACAGCGGATGCAACTTCCGTCACCGAGATCATCCAATCATCCAAGAACATCATTGCCCAGCAACTTGGGTATATCAACCCGAATTTTAAAATTTACCGTGACCTGAAAGATAAGAAGATCGAGGTGCAGGTCAGAATATTTTATGAAACAAAACAGAGTTTTGCCATTGCAAAAAAGGCCATCCGTAAAGAGTTGAAAGATAAACTTAAAAAGACAGATGAACAGGTTGACAAACTGTTGCAGGATGTCCCCAAATAATTATCAGCCATGTACGCCAGGTTAACCATTCTGATGATCCTGCTTTGTGCAGGGATTAGAAGTTTTGGCCAGATCGACTCCACTTTCATGGAAGTTGAAAAAGCAATGCAAAGGGAATTTGATGCGTATGCTCAGGAGAATCAACAGGAGTTTGATAAGTATGTTGAAGAGATCGACAAAGAGTTTTCGGATTACCTCAGGAAAAATTGGGAGGAATTTCAACTTTTTGCCGGGATAAAACCGGACACTACACCAAAGCCTAAGGCACTTCCTAAATACAACCCTGCCATTCCGAAAATTAAACAGGGAGGGGTGCCGAAAGAAATTCCTTTACTTATAAGATCAGAGGGAATAGGGGAACCTGTTATTCTGCCGGTGCCCAATTTGCCCGTGGTGATAAAATCAGAGCCATCAGAACCATCAGAACCGTCAGAACCTGTTGTTGAACCCGAAGGAAAACCCCTGGATTTCTATGGTGCCAAACTTTTTGTCAGCTATGATCCGGCTCTTGAGGGAACCCTGCCTGCAGAGATACATAATACAACCATTGCCGATTTCTGGGACCGCATCAATAAGACGAACTATTCAGGATTGATAAGAATGTTGAATGATGCCCGTACTAAAATGAATCTGAATGACTGGGGATATTACGTTCTTGTAAAAAAAACAGCAGAGGTTATCAGCTCTTCGAAAAATTATTCGAAACTGCTCAGCTGGTTTTTGCTTACAAAATCGGGATACCGCGTTCGGGTCGCTTATGCCGAGAACCAGATCGCCCTTATGTTTCCATCTTCCAATACCATTTATGGTTTACGCTACTTTAACATTAACCAGGTAAAATTTTACGCCCCCGATTTCGCACCAAATCAAATTTACACCTATGAAAAGGATTTTCCCGGCGCCTCCAAAGTGATTGATATGAATATCTATAAAGCCCTGAATATCGGGGATGATTTTGCTGAGCGTGCTTTTAATCTTTCATTTAAGAACAGGGAATGCTCCTTTTCGATGAAATATAATGTGAATTCCATTGCGTTTTATAAGGATTTTCCGCTTTGTGAACTGAGTGTCACTTTTGATGCAACGCCCACTGCCAAGTCAAAGGAATCCATCCTTGATGCGCTGAAGCCCCAGTTGAATGGTCTTTCAGCTCCTGATGCGGTAGATTTTTTATTGAATTTTGTTCAGAATGGATTTCCATACAAAACAGATCAGGATCAATTCAATGGCGAAGAAAAATTCTTTTTCCCGGAGGAGGATTTTTATTACCCCTATACCGATTGTGATGACCGCGCGGTGTTCTTCGCCTATCTGGTTAAGGAACTCCTTGGATTTAAGGTGGTAGGGGTTGTCTACCCTGGTCATGTTGCTACTGCGGTCAGGTTCCCGTCGGATGAGGCAGGCGATTATATCATGTACAAGGGCGAGAAATACGTCATCGCTGACCCCACGTACATTAATGCACCGTTTGGGCTCACCATGCCGGGAATGGTTAACGCAAAGGCCGAAATCATCGAACTGGTGAACGAACAAAACCGTGAGGAGAAGCTTACTTCCGTTTGGGAAAAGGCAGAAGCCGGTGGCGGGCTGAAGGGGGATAACCGTCAGAATTATTGTGTCGATGCAGACGGGAACCTATACCTGACCGGTTATTTCCAGGGGAAGGCAACTTTTGGGGGAACCACGCTGTCGTCATCCAATGGGAAAAAAGATGCTTTTCTTGCAAAGTACAATGCGGCAGGGAATCCCGTTTGGGCCGTTGCCGGCGGTAGTGATGGGACCAGTACGGGGTATAACATTTCACTCGATCCCAAAGGAAATATCTATGTTTGCGGAACCTTCGAAAAGACAATTGCCTTTGGAAGGGTCCTGACCATGGCCAATGCCAGCGCCTGTATTTTTGTCGCTAAATTCGACGGAGATGGACGCATGGTATGGCTTAACCAGATCAGGCAGGATACCGCAACGGGAACCGGAGATTACATATTTTCTTCCTCCTATACCTCTGCAGGAAAACTCCTTTCAACCAAACAATATCCGTTTGATGTTAACTTTACGGATTGGGGACTGAGTTTCGATGGAGAGGACAATGTTTACTATACCGGTTCTTCCACTTCGACGGCCGGGATGAAAATTGACCGCCTTGCATTAAATCTTGAAACCAGTTTTAATATCATTGCCTCGCTGAAGGATGAAATTGATAAACAGATCGCTTCCAACTGTGAACAGACAATTTCCGGACTTTTTGGCGCCTTGACCCTGATAAAGCATAACAATGTCAACCTTTCCGGGCGCGAGATACAGGATGCGTTTGAAAAATATAATCCACAGTTTAAAGAGGTCGCGCCCATGGTATTTGAACGCATAGGGAAACTGAACATGATAAAAAACGATGAAGGAATCGTGACAATCACTACCCAGGAAGGAAAAGCTGTTGTGATTGATAAATTGAAGATACAGAATAATACCCGTTTAAAAGTCATACCTCTGCCGACCGGAGACGCACGCATCGATATCCTGAACGGGATCAAGGTTGGAAAGGCTTTTATCTGGTTCCCCCTGAATTTTGTTCGTTTATTCAGAACCAATGGCAATGTGCTGTTCGATTACGACTCAGACCACAGCCAGATTACCTTAAACATGAAAAAGGATATTCTGATGTGATTACTACTTTATAATAAGCGAGGTAGATTGATCTTTACGGACCTCAATTTCAGTTTCGTAAACTCTGCTCCCTTTAAAAACCAACCGGTGTTTTCCAACGGGGATATTGTACAGTTGAGTTTGTGTCAGTTCGATTACTGTTTGGTATAATACATCATCAATAAAAAGATCGCCCGAATATTCAGCAAGAATGTTCAACTCTCCGTAATCGGGTACGACCTTTTTAGCAGGAGGAACAGCGGGAGCCTGCAGGGAGATGTTGTTATTTGTTCTGGTTTCAGGTTCAACCCGCTTGGCTTCTGGGGTTGCTTGTTTTGTCGGCGGCACACCAGGTCTGTTTCCAGGTTCACCTGAACCCGAAGTAGAAACCGGTTTTCTGATGGCTGCCGTTGTAACTGGATTTTCATTGCCTGGGGTCGGGATGACAAAAATAAAATCCCCCTTATCGAGATTTGGATTCCTGATCTTGCCGTACTGCGGATGCTGAGATTCCCTGGAGTAGTTTGTCACTGATTTCTGCAGATATGAACCCAACTCAGTGCCCGTAACGTATCCATCGCCGTCATTGTCAGCTTCTCCTTCCATGGCCGCAAGAAATTGTTGGCAGAAAATACTCTTATCAGGAACCTGCTCCTCCGATGTGCCACTGGTAATAAACTGTCTTACAGGTTGAAGTGTTTTTTGACTGATGGGAGAGGGCAAAGCGAAACTGGTCGCGAAAAGGGACCCTGAAAAACAGGCATCAAAAATAAACAGGGCATGTTTTGAACGAATTCTCTTTGAATAGGTTTCTATCTGGGCCATTTCCATCGCTTTATTCTGGAACCCGGCCTGGTCTGCTGAAGGGCTTGGCGCATCAATCGGGACAATATAGCCCAACTCCTCGCCAAGGCTTGTTTTTAAAGTATAGCCATGTCCGGCGAAATAAAACAACAGGCGGTTGTCATAGTCCTGGCCAAAGGTGTTTATAAAACTGCTGAAGGCTTGCTCCATCCCGGCGAGGTCAATGTCAAGTTTCAGGATAACCATAAACCCCTGGTTTTCCAGAGCCTGCTTGATACCAGCCATATCCATGCTTACACCCATCAACGATGGTAAACCATTGTCATAATTGCTCATCCCGATCAGCAAGGCAAAACTCCCCTTATAAACGGCTGTCCGGGAGCCATTTAATTCGATGTTGGTCGGTTGCATTCCCAACTGGGCGAAGGCAGAAGAATAAAATAAAACGGCGATGAAAAATGTCAGGAGGTGTTTTTGCACGAACATTTTTTTGAGTTTTTCCTGGAATCAGCCCTCTTTGAATCTATTTTCCAGGTAAGGTGGTGAGGTCAAGTCTTTTTTCGGCAACGAATTCAGCCGGGCCAATTGCCTTCATTCCTCTGACATTGGCAAGGATTTCTCCTACATTATCAAGGATGATTTTGTAACCGTTGTCCATTTTTAGTGTTAAGGGTTTAAACGGTTCCGACTGGGCAATCATCTGAATGGTCTCTGCGCCAAAGGGTGCATCGCAAACGAACAGGTCGGGCAGTAAGATGGCTTTCCCCGCCTTATCTTCACCGATATATCTGCTGTCCATGAGCAATGTTTTCGTCCCATCAGAGAAATAATAGATCAGCCGGATATAGCAAGGCTGGCTCACCTGCAAGTAAATCCGCATGGTATCTCCCCGGGCGAAAATAGGGTTGTCCTTTCCCCGGTTCGTCCAGAGTTCAGTCATCACCCCTTCATTGGTGATTTCATTTTGTGCGAATTGTTTCTGTCTTGACAATGCCTGGTCTAAATTATCAGCCAGGTATTCAACGGAATTATCAGCACACCACTTCTTTGGAAGAAATTCTTCCACCCCGGCAATGGTTCTGTTATTCTTTTCATTTCGGAGGTTCCCGATGATCTTGAGGTTATCTCCCTCCTCCCAGTAGGTTCCGGAAAACAGGAAACCGGAAGAATCTGTTCCGGCGGATTCATTTTTTGGGGCAGAAAGTGATGTAAGGTTCAATCCCTGGCGTACCATTTTCTGTTCAAGGCAGGATGCAAGCCTGGACGAAAAATCACTGCCGGTCCGGGTATCCTGATAGGTAAAAGAACCTAGTTTCAATCCGCCTTTCAGGTCCAGGCCTGTAACTTGTTGTCTGATCCCATCCGACATCAGAAGGCATACATCGTCCAACGACAGAATCCGGTCCTTTCTGAGGTTTGCAATGGACTGGTTGACTTTTAGTTCGTAATTTTCAGTCTGTTCTGTCATGGGTTCTTTCCCGATCGCCAGAAGCATCGCCTCAATATTTTCTATTTCACGGATAAGGGGGAAGCACAGATAATATGATTTCAGTGCCTGCTCCAGGTTCCCGGAAGCAGCATAAGTGCCAGCTGCATCAATTTTCTTTTTTAGCAGCAATGTTTTCTCGCCCAGGTCGGATTTGCATGATTTAACCAGTTCGGTAATGCTGACATGCGCAAATGCGTAAATGATTTTCTTTTTCTCATCGCACCAGGATTCAGTTTTGAGTCCGGCCAATGTCGCTTCTGCAAAAGACATACTGGCCTGCTTGAATTGTTCAAGTGACTTTGAATTTAAATTCTCCAGGTTCAGAGTCGCTGAACTTTTAATATTCACACTGATGGATTCGACCAGTTGCGCCTTGGCAAAGCCAAGATGCTTTTGCCGTAATTCATCAATGTTCTCGTTTTTTCGCAGCAACTCGGATGAGAAACCTGTTAAAAACTGGTTATCAGGATAAAGGGACTTCCGCTGAGCGGGATCAGTCCATTCAGGACCCTGAGCCTGTCCATTAAGGCAGAAAAGGGACAGGCTGGCAAATAATAGTAGAAGTCTGGTCATATGCAATTATTCTTCACGTACTACCCTAAATCCGACATCGTTGTACCTGGAGCCGGGGCGAATAAATTTCCTGTGTGTTGCTTTAAGGTCGCCCGGATTATATTTCCAGCTGCCACCCCTGATCACACGGGCGTCGCCTGAGGATGGGCCTGATGGATTATCAACAGGGCTTATCTTGTAATATTTTTCTGCAAACCAATCGGTACACCATTCAAATACATTTCCGCTCATGTCGTAAATTCCAAGTTCATTGGGTTGCTTTGTCCCCACGGGATGCGTGGTTTTTTTTGCATTGTTGTCGTTCCATGCAATTTTATCTATCTTGTCGCCTCCTGCAAAAACATACCCCATGCTTTTAACTCCGCCCCGGGCTGCGAATTCCCATTCAGCCTCCGTCGGCAAGCGGTATTTCTTGCCTGTTTTCTCACTGAGCAGGTTCAGGAATATTTTTGCATCGTCGTAACTTATCCTTTCAACCGGGCATTCTTCACATTGTGGGAAGCTGCTGGGGTTTGATCCTGTAATCTGTTTCCATTGTTTCTGGGTGACCTCATATTTGCCGATGTAAAAACTTTTAACCGAAACAGGATGCACATGCGATTCAAAGGATTCTCCCTTCCTTTCACCCATCTGAAAATTGCCGCCCGGGATATACACCAACGGGATAAACTCATTGGCTCCAAGTGCAGATTCTCCCGATTTAGCATCGGGAGCGCTTTCTTTGGGTTTTGGATTATTCCGGGCAACGTTATTTTCCGGTTGTTTCACTGGCGGGGGGACTACGGTTGTCGTGACCGGGGCAGGAGAAACCGTTGCCGATCCTTCCTGGTCAAGCGGAAATACGAAATCTCCCTTATCTAAGTTCGGGCTTCGTATCTTGCCGTACTGAGGATGCTGTGAATTTTTGGAATAATTCACCACCGTTGATTGCAGGAAGTCGGCCAGTTCACTTCCGGTCACATAGGAATCCTTATCCATGTCGGCCTCCCCGTTGATGGCCCTGACAAACTGGTCGCCAAAAACACTCTTGTCGGGTACCATCTCATCGGCGCTTCCACTGGTGATAAACTGACGGACAGGAAGTGTTGTTTTATAATTAATGATGTCGGGAACAGCCCGGGTGCTTGTAAAAAGCGATCCAGAGAAGCAGGCATCAAATATAAATATCGCATGCTTGGCTTGTAAACGCCTGGCATAAATCTCAACCTGGGCCATCTCCATACTCTGGCTCTGAAACTTTGCAAGATCATAATTCGGGTTCGGTGCATCAACCGGAACGATATAACCGAGCTCCTCACCATAACTTGTCTTCACGGTATAGCCATGACCGGCAAAATAGAACAATAAACGGTTATCTATGGCCTGTCCGCAACGTGTAATAAAGTCGGTAAACGCTTTATCCAACCCGTTTTTATCAGGGTTCATTACCACGTCAACTTTAAAACCATTGGTCTCCAATGCTGTTTTTACGGTGGCAACCTCCTCCTTCACACCCGGAAGTTGAGACCATCCGTTATTATAATCTGCAACGCCAATTATCAGCGCATAACTGTTCTGGTATAGCGTGGTGGGTTTACCATCGATGGAGAGTTCAACAGGTTTCATCCCACGGTTCTGAGCGAAAACAATTAAACTCACCAAGCAGAAAATACCGGTTATAGAAATATTTCTTGCCATATTTTTTTTATAATAGGTCAAATATACTAAAAACAAAGGCAGGGATCAACACTTACCATGCAATT
>SESA01000377.1_pt1 | contig 30246 bp, 26 predicted proteins | sample 3171451 | NCBI WGS metagenome assembly SESA01 (sample SAMN06051862, study PRJNA518727) | freshwater metagenome | biome: subpolar coniferous forest; feature: holomictic lake; material: water; isolation source: holomictic Lake 227, 8 m depth | place: Canada: near Kenora, Ontario | collected...
GTGAGAATTTTGGCGCGGACGCCGCGGCTCTTGAGGCCGGCGAGCGCGGTCGCGGCGGTTTCCTTGGGCGGGTCGAAGAAAGCAAGATAGCCGAGCAAGACCAAGCCGGCTTCGTCGGCCGTCGAGAAGACTTCCTTCGAACGATCAAACTCGCGGTAAGCCAGCGCAATCACGCGGAAACCCTGGGCTGAGAGCGAGCGATATTCCTCCATGACCTCGTCCTTGATCAAAGGAATCATCGTGTGGATCTCATCGTCGATCTGGTAGCGATCGCAGACGGCCAGAATCTCTTCCACTGCGCCCTTGCAGATGAGCAGGTGATCGCCTTCGTGATCCACGACCACCGACATACGGCGGCGCTGGAAGTCGAACGGAATCTCGTCGACCTTACGGCAGCTGCGCTCGACGTCGAGATCGGTGCGATTGAGAATCGCGCGGTCAAGCAGGTTGCGGAGACCCGTCTGGTAATACGAATTCATCCAGGCGTAGCGCAGGACGTCCTCGGAGTCGCGGCCGATGACATCGACGTGACGCTGAAGGACGATGTGGTCCTGCGTGAGCGTGCCGGTCTTATCGGTGCAGAAGATGTCCATCGCCCCGAGGTTCTGAATCGCATCGAGTCGCTTCATGACGACCTTGAGGCGAGCGAGGGAGCGCGCTCCCTTTGAAAGGCAGGCCGCGAGGATCATCGGCAGCATCTCCGGGGTGAGTCCGACGGCGACCGTCAGGGCGAAGAGGAAGGCCTTCTGGACGTTATGCGTGTGCCAGGCGTTGAAGCCGAAGGTAAGCGTCACCATCACCAACATCATACGGATCATCATCCACACGAAGCTGCGGGTACCCTTTTCGAAGGCGGTCTGATCCTTGCGCTCGACGAGGCGGGCGGACATCGCGCCGAACTGCGTCTCACGGCCAGTGGCCAAGACTAGTGCCTTCGCCGAACCACTCTGCACATTGCTGCCCATCAAGCAGCCGTTGGGGCACTCCTGCGCGGAAACATCGCCCGCGACCGTCGCCATCACCACGCGTTCGACGGGCATGGATTCACCGGTCAGCGCCGACTGGGAAAGAAAGAAATCCTTGGCCTGGATGACACGGCAGTCCGCCGGAATGATCGAACCGGCGGCCAGCACCACGACGTCCCCCGGGACGATCTGGTCGATCGGCACGGTGATCTCGACACCGCCCCGGATGACGTCGCACGTCGATTTCACCATCGCCTGTAGCTTCGCGATGGTCGCCGCCGAGCGGCTCTCTTGGAAATAGGAAAGGAAGACGGAGAAGAAAACCATGCCGCCGACCAAGGATGTGCTCAGGATGCGCTTGGTCTCGTCGTCCTCAAAAATAAACGAAAGCACGCAAATCACGATTAGCTGGACGACCAGCGGCTCCTTGAACTTGCGCAGCAACTCGATGATCGGCCGCGGACGGGGTGCGGTGACTGAATTGGGTCCGAACTCGGCGAGCCGGGCGGCGGCCTCGTCGGCGGTGAGCCCTTCGCGCCGCGACTTGACCGAGGTAAAAGCCTCTTCCTCCGGGCCATGCAGCAACTGCGTCGTACGGTGATTTTCTTCAGGGGCTTGCTTCTGGACGGCCATGACGGAAAGGGGAAAGCCAGCCTACAAACGCCCCGCGACCGAGCCAGCCCATAACTCCACCGACTTCGACGATGGCGTGACGGGCGGGCAACAACTTGCGGCGACCTAGGCCGGATCCGCGCCGGGCACAAAAAACCCGCCGAGGTCCGGCGGGTTTTCAAGGTCCTGAGGAAAGGACTTAGCCCTTGGTGACCAGCCCGGCCTTGATGGCCTTGACCGAGACCCACTGGCGCTTCACCGAGCCGTTAGGCTGGACGACGCGGATGCGTTGAACGTTCGGCTTGAACGTACGCTTGGTCTGCTTGACGAGCTGGAAGCCGATGCCGCCACTCTTCTTGGACTGACCGCGGTGAATGATGCGGCGGCCCTTGACGGGGCGCTTGCCGGTGACGACGCAGATACGGGACATAGTGTTCGGGCTCCTTTTGGAAAGTCGGAGCAAAGGAGTGCCGAGGCTCTTGGCAAGCGGTAATTACCCCTTAAGTCCGCTTCAGAGCCCGTTCGAGCCCCTGCAATCCTGCAGAAAGACCGTCCGGAGGCGTCAAAAGGCTTAAAACGACACTTGGGAGGGAGGGCGGCATGCCAAAGAAATATCCAGGGTGAAGCCAGACCCCCTCACTGAGAGCGTTCATCACGAACCGGTCCTCATGGACGCCAGGCGGTAAAGCCAGAACGGCAGTCCAGCCCGCTGGGCGAGGCAAGACCGTGCAGCCCGTCGCCGAAGCAGTCGTCCAAGTCCGGAGGGTCGCCTCACCCTGAGCCAGGCGGGTGCGGACCAGCGCGCGGAGGGGTTCGGCCCGGCGGAGGAGATCAGGCAGGGCCAACTGAGCGGGGGTGTTGACCGAAAGGAAAGCGTCGGCGATGTGCTCGAGGCGGCGACAAGCCTCGAGCGTGGCGATGGCCGGCCCGGCCACGACAATCCAGCCAAGCTTCAGCTGCGGCGCGAGCGCCACCTTGGAAAGGCCGCTCAGCACGAAGGTCAGCACATTCGCTTCGCCGGCCCAAGTACCCGGCGAGGCCACACCTTCGGCGGGATAATCCAGAAAAACTTCGTCGCAGACGATCGCCAGGCCGTTCTTCAAAGCGAAGCCGCGCAGGACGTCGCGATCACGACGACCCACGAAAGCGCCCGTCGGGTTGGAAGGGTTGATGGCGAGAATCGCCCGGGTCTGACGATTCACACTGAGCGTCGCCGAATCGATGACCCACTCGCCAGCCAGCTGCACGAGCTGATACGGACGGAGCGTCACGCCTTCGAGCGCGGCGATTACTTCGAGCAATGGGTAGGCGGGCTCGGGCACCAGGATTTCATCGCCTGGGTTGCACAGTAACTTGAAGACCCAAGAATAGGCTTCGCTCGTGCTGGCTGTCAGGCAGAGACGGTCGACCGGTACGCGGGCACCGCGCGAAGAGTAGTAATCAGAAACGGCGGTGCGAGCGGAGGAGAGGCCAAACGGCGTCGGATCCTGCCGCTGAATACCGTCGCGGCGCAGGAGCGGACCGAGGTCGGTGGCGGACCAAGCGAAGCCGGCGTTGGCGGGATTGGAGTCCGAGAGGTCGAGCACCGGCTGGCCAGCGGCGAGACGTTTCTCCTTGGCCTTGCTCAAGGCGTTAGTCGTGTCGGCGAAAGAGAGTCTCGAACTAAACATTGGGAATGCGGAAGCGGTTGGCGGTTAGCGGTTGGACCGCGAAGGTGGCAACAATCCGCAAGCAGACCCCACAAGCAAGGGTTATGAGCCCAGAGGGGACTTATGTTCTATGGCGCGTGCCAGTAGACCGGAAGGACGGAGCCGAAGGCCCGGTTGCCTTGTCGGGCTCGGCGGCGCCATCGCGTCGGGAGGCCCGGAAACGAACAAGCCCTCCGAGGAGACGGCCAGCTTCCTCGGCACGGCCCAGAAGCGACTCGCAGATACGGCTATCCAGAAGGCCGGCCTCCTGCATCACCTCCACCTGGGTGCGAAGCTCACACAACGAGCCCCTTGCGATGTAAAGGAACCTCAAGGCGTCCTGATTCGTCCCCCGGCCAGCGCCTTCGGCGATGTTCGACGGCACAGAGATCGCCGCCCGACGTAGCTGATCGACGAGTGCGAAGTCATTGCGGACCGCCGCGACATTCACGACTCGATAGACTTCGACCGCGAGGGCCTTGGCGGCCTTCCATGCCGAAAGATCGCGATAACTGACCACCTTGGGATTCTCCTGGGGATGCATAGACTCCCCATCATCGAGAAACGCTCTCCCTCCGCACGTCCCGCTATTACCCATGACACGACTAACAAACTTCCTCCACGCCCAGGCCCCATAATATCCCCACCCTGCCGCTTTGTGCGCCATCCCAACCGCCAACCGCTAACCGCCAACCGCCGCCACCCCCTTTGCCTCCCAATTCCAGATTGAACTCATCCCCTCCCCCTCCAAAGGTGTCCCCATGTCCCAGCAAGTCGTGAAGCCCCGTGTCCGTGGGTTCATCTGCATCACCTCCCACCCCGACGGCTGTGCCGCCGCCGTTCGTGAGCAGATTGCCTACGTAAAATCCCGCCAACCCATCCAAGGTGGACCCAAGTCCGTCTTAGTGATCGGCGCTTCCACGGGCTACGGCCTGTCTTCTCGCATCTCCGCCGCCTTCGGTTCCGGCGCCGCCACGCTCGGCGTGTTTTTCGAACGCAACGGCGAAGGCGACAAGCCCGGCTCGCCCGGCTGGTACAATACCGCCGGCTTCCACGCCGAAGCGAAGAAGGCCGGCCTCAAGGCCGTCTCGATCAATGGCGACGCCTTCTCGGCGGAGCTAAAGACCCAAGTCATCGATGCCATCAAGTCGAAGATGCCTGGCGGAAAGATCGACCTCGTCGTCTACTCCCTCGCCTCCCCTCGCCGCACCGCTCCCGATGGCGTAACATATAAGTCCGTCCTCAAACCAACCGGCGCACCTTTCCACGCCAAGAACCTCGATACCGACCGCAAGGTCGTGAACGACGTCACCCTAGAAACCGCCTCGGCCGACGACATCGCGCAGACGGTTAAGGTCATGGGCGGCGAAGACTGGGAACTCTGGATGAACGCCCTCGACGGCGCCGGCGTCCTCAAAGAAGGCTGCCAGGCGGTCGCCTACTCCTACATCGGGCCGCAGGTCACCTGGCCGATCTACAAGGACGGCACCATCGGCAAGGCGAAGGAAGACCTCGAACGCGCCGGTCGCAAAATCGACAGCCTGATGAAGCTCCATCGCGGCCGCGCCTTCGTCTCAGTCAACAAGGCCGTCGTCACGCAGGCCAGCTCCGCCATCCCGGTCGTCCCCCTCTACGTCTCGCTGCTCTTCAAGATCATGAAGGCCAAGGGCACGCACGAAGGCTGCATCGAGCAGATCCAGCGCCTCTTCGAGAAGCAGATGTACAACGGCAACGCCCTCGACTTCGACGAGAACGGACGCGTCCGCATCGATGACTGGGAAATGTCCGCCGACGTACAGAAGGCCGTCTTCGACGTCTGGCCGCATGTCACGACCGAGACTTTCGACACCCACGCCGACTTTGCCGGCTACCAGGCCGACTTCATGAAGAACTTCGGCTTTGGCCTCGCCGGCATCGACTACGAAGCCCCGACCGAAGTCGAACGCACCCTCGAGGACGCTTAAGTGACCAAAGTCTTCTCCATCGCGAATCAGAAAGGCGGCGTCGGTAAGACGACCACCACCGTGAACCTCGGCGCCGGCCTCGCACGCCTCGGCATCCCGACCCTCATCGTTGACCTCGACGCGCAGGCCAACGCAACGAGCGCGCTCGGCATCGAGAAAACCGAAGGCAAGTCCCTCTACAAGGTCCTGCACGGCGAAGCCAAGGCCGCCGACATGGTTGTCGCCACATCCACCGACAAGCTCGACCTGATCCCTTCCGAGGTCGACCTTGCGGCCGTCGAATCCGAACTGGCCCAGGCGGAGAACTACCTCGGCCGCCTGCGCGAAGCCCTCGCGCCGCTCATCGCCGCGGGCAAATACAAAGCCATCCTCATCGATTGCCCGCCCGCGCTCGGCATGCTCTCCATGAACGCGCTCGGCGCCTCGGACCATCTGATCGTCACCCTGCAGACCGAATACCTCGCCATGGAAGGCCTCGGCCAGATTCTCGGCGTGGTCGACCAACTCAAGGCTGCCGGTGCGACCGATAAGCTCACCGTCGGCGCGATCGTGATGACGATGTACGACGTACGCACGAAACTCTCCCGCCAGGTCGTCGAGGAAGTGAAGACCCACTTCCCTGCCCTCGTGATGGACGCGATGATCCCGCGCACGATCCGCCTGTCGGAGTGCCCGAGCCACGGCCAGACGATCTTCCAGTACGATATCCACTCCCCGGGCTCCGTCGCCTACGACGCGCTCGCCAAGGAGTTCGCCAAGCGCTTCGCGCTGAAGTGAGCGGCGCCGGCCAGCCGCGCGTCCGCCGAGTCCGGAGCTTCGAGGAACTCAGGGCCACGCGTTTCGCCGACGGCGTCAACGCGCTCTGCTGGGAACGCTCGCTGCCCGGCGATTACGCCGAGGTGATCGCGAAGCTCGGACATGGCGAAGGCATCGTGCCGCTCGAGGATGAACGCATCCGTGCGCTCGAACTGACGCCTGCCGGACGTCTCGCCGCCGAGGCAATGCTCGCCGATCAACAGCTTTTACGGGACCACGACCTCGCACCATCACTTAACTGCGTCTACGACTGCGTGCGCGACCCGGACGCCGGCACCGTGCCGACCGATGTCACGTCGTTCCACGTCGACAGTGCGCCCGTCGAGGTCGACACCTGGCTCTGCACCTACCACGGCGCCTGCAGCGAAGGGCTCCGCAACGAGGACGCCGCACTCAAGGTCGAGATTCCGGAGATTCGCGCGGTGCTCCTAAAGGAATACGGCGGCGCGGATGACGCGGGCTTCGCCGAGTTCCTGCATGAACACAGCTACGACTCGCACTACGCTCCGAAGCCCGGCGCGACGCCCTACCCCTTCGGCATCTTCGCCCTCTGGCGCATCGCGACCCGCTGGCCCGGATGCCCAGTGCCCCCGTGTATTCACCGCGCCCCGGAAAATCACCCCGGCTCACCGCGCCTACTGCTGATCAGCTGATTTACTTCACCAAGGTCAGCTTGGACGGGTAGCGGCGTTCGGCGTTCCATTCGCCGAGGTAGATATCGCCGGCGGAGTCGACGTAGAGGTCGTGCCCATGCCTGAAGACGGACTGCGCCTGGCTGAGTGGCTGGAGCTTACCGTCGATATACTTGGGCTCGCTACCACCCGGTGCGCTGAGGACCTTCTTGGTGACGCGATCCAGCACGAGCAGGAAGCCCGACTGCGCGAGGCGCTTGCCCTTGGCATCCTTGCTCCAGCAGACGGCGGTATAAATCTTATCGCCACGGAAGCACAGCTGACCCGCGAAGGCGCCTGGCAGGTCAATGGTGTCGACATACTTGCCGTCCAAGGTGAACGCCTTGAGCTGATTCTGGCTCCGCGAAGGCACCCAGACCAGCGGACCACGCGGATCGGAAGCGTCGATCGAGATGCCGTGGGCGTTGCTGAGATTGGCGGCATCCTTCGTCGGCCCGCCCCATTTCTTAAGCAATTTTCCTTCGAGTGTGAACTCGTAGATGAAATTCGAGCCGTAACCATCGGCGACGAGCAACGTGCCGGCGGGGGTCCGCGCGACCGCGCATGGCATGAACTTGCCATCGCTCAACCCGAGCTCCTTCGGCGTCGGAAACTTGCGCACGACCTTCCCGTCGGTCGTCAGTAGAGTAATGCGCCCTTCAACAGCGGATGGGTTCCAGCCTTCAGCCGCCATGTGCCAGCCGGAGTCGACGTGCACGAGATACTCCACGCCGTCTTGTTCAAAAATTGCGAGGCCGTGCCCGCCGCCGAGGCCGGCACTGATCGAACGCACGTAGCGGCCATCTTTCTCGAAGACGATGAAGTCGTTCTTCGGGTGATCGGTCACCAGGTAGATGCGGCCAGCCTTGTCCTCGGCCAGCGCGTGCGAATTGACCACCGGGGCGACCGCCGGATCGGCCTTGGCCCATTTCATGTCGACGGAGTAGCGAGCGGAGCCGTGCCCGAGGATGAGGACATCTTTTTCCTGCGAGAACAGGGCCGCACAAATAAACACAAGGGTGACACGCATAGATTTTATAATCCGAGGATTTCGGTAGCGATTTCTTCCCAGAGGTCGCCGATCTGGGCCGGCTTCCGCACCGGCCGGCCGGCTTCCGCGAACCAGTAGCGGGCGTTAGCGAGATCACCCTCGATGAGGTGCAGTAATGCATGCAGCCAGGAACCTATCGGCGTCTCGATATCCTGGGCGATTTGATGCGCCGCATCCCATTCTCCCTTCTTGATCAACCAGAGCACCCTGGCCTCGGGCGACAGACCGGCAGGCGGCTGCGGATCGCGGGCGGCGGAAATCTTAAGCTCGGCGGGGGTCATGTCGGGTAAAGTCGTCATCATTGGGTCCGAAGGTGGGCGGTGACAATTCCGGAGCGAAGCCCTGCCCCCTTGCCAAGCAGGCCGCGGGCTCCATTCTGGCAACCACCCCCCTTCTGATGATCCGTCACATCATCCGCCATCGCCCCCTGATTGTCGCCTCTGGCGTTGCTTTCATCCTCCTCGTCGATGCGTCGAATCAGATGGAAGTCCCCATACGCCACGTGCCCGGCGAAATCTACAATCGCTACCTGAGCACCCTGCGCGCCAGCGACGCCCCCGCCCGACTGCTCGACGAAGCCAAGGCGGACAACGCCCAGGCCCAATATATTTATGCGCTGCGCCACACGCGCTTCGCTCCCGCCGACCTGCAAATCGAGCCCGATTCAACAGTCGCCTTCACCTGGATGAGCAAGGCCGCCGCGAATCGCCACCCCCGGGCCATGGCCGTGCTTGCGCTCTATTACTTAAAAGGTATCGGCACAGCAAAGGACGAAGAGAAAGCGAGCGCGTGGGCGCAGAAGGCTTCCGACAAGGGTCAGCCGATGGGAACCCGCCTGCTGGGCGAACTGCGCCTCATCGAGGCGGAACGATTGGAACAACAGTTCAAGGCCCAGCACGCGACCGAGGACGAAAGTTCGGGCAGTTTTCAAATCGCCCGCAAAGCGATGCAGGCGCGCCGTAACGAAATCAGCAAGGCGGGCTTCGGGCAGATTGAGTTAGCCGCCAAGGCCGGAGATCCGCCCGCCCTGCGACTTCTGGGCAAGGCCTACGAAGAAGGCCACCCCGGCTTCACCCAGAACTACCGCGCCGCCATGGATTACTACAATCAGGCGGCCTTGAAGCGCGATCCGCTTGCCATGCAACTGCTCGCCGAACGGTATGAAGGCGGCACGACGACACCCCAGAGCCTTTCGTCCGCCTACGCCTGGCGCCTCGTAATCTTCGAACTATCCGGAGACGACAAAGACCGGAGCCGGCTGGGCGAGCTGAAAAAAGTCATGAACCTCGCCGAGATACTCGCCGGACAAGAACAAGCCCAGATAGCCCTCCGGCAGCTCCCGTCGGAAAACGACGCGGCTCTGGCCCGGCTCAGCCAAAGCCGCTGACCTAAAGACGAACGGGGTTTGACGCATCGGGGCTTCCCGCCTCGATAGCGTCATGTCCGTTCAGCCACGCCGTGCCTTGACCGGCGTGCCCGCGCACGCCTGGGCGGCCTGTGCCTGTTCCGAAGGTGCGGAGCGGAGCGTAATCATCCTTCTAGCCTCCAATCTCGGCGCGGCCGAAACCTTGGCGGAAGAAACCTCGCAGCTCCTCACGCTACTCAACGGCGCCCTGCCCGTCGCCCGCACCCTGACCGAATCTGACGCAGCGGTTCCGGCCTTCGAGGCCGACTGTGACCTGCTCGGCGTGCTCTCCCTGCTGCGCCATGGCGGCCACGACCCAAAGAAGCCGCTGCTCATCGCCTGCACCCCGGGATCCATCACCCGACGTTCGCCCGCCCCCGAGGCGAGCGCCCAGGCGGAGATCGTCGTGCGCAAGGGCGAGAAACTTGCGCTCCGCGATTTCGCCAAACGGCTGGCGGAAGATTTCGGCTACGCCCACGAAGCCCTCTGCGAACAGCCTGGCGAGTTTGCCCTGCGCGGCGGCATCCTCGACGTCTACCCGCTCAACGCCCAGATGCCCGTGCGCATCGACCTCTTCGGCGACACGGTGGAATCACTCCGCCCATTCGACCCCGCGACGCAACGCAGTGAAGGCGAAGTCGACGGCCTCGTCATCTGCGCCCCGCGCGACGATTCGGGCACCGCACCCGAAGCCCCTTTCTTCCGGCACCTACCCGCCGACACGCTGATCATCTCGGTCGACCATTGCCACGAGGACGTTCTCTGCACGGAGCTCCACCGGGCTAAAGTCGATGAGCTCATCCTCGAGGAAACCGATGATGCTCCGGTCGGCTACGAGGCCCTCGCCCTTGAATCTGCGCCAGGGGAATCACTGCTCATCGGCGGCGCCACGGATAGCTCGGAGGCCCGACCCGCCTTGCTCCGCGCCGCAGCCTCGCTGGCCAAAGACGGCCGACCCTGCCTGCTCGCCGGCGACACGGATGGATCGGTCGATCGACTGAACGCGGATATCGCCGGCGCCAAGATCCGCGGCTTTACCCCGCGCGTCATCCATGGACGCTTCGGGGGCGGCATTCTTCTCGCCGCCGGAAAACTTCCCGGACTGCTCCGGGACGGACTCATCCTGCTCACCGAGCGCGAACTATTCGGAAGGCGGAAGCGACCGCTCGCCTCCTTGCCGCGCCGGCGCACCGCCGTTCGGGCCGCTGTCGGCCGCGCCCTTGACTTCGGCGAACTCGCCGACGGCGACGCGCTCGTGCATGCGACCCAAGGCGTCTGCCTATTCCGTGGCATCAAGGCCCACGAGCATAACGGGCGAACCGAAGACTTCATCGGCCTCGAGTTTGCGACGAAATCGATGTTGCACCTCCCCCTACGGGAATCGCATCTCCTCACGCGATACATCGGCATCGGCCGGATTCATCCGAAACTTTCCAAGCTCGGTGGAGGCGGCTGGGAAAAGTCGCGTAAGGCCGCCGAGAAAGCGACCGTGGACCTCGCCGCGCAATTGCTGGCGATGCAGGCCGAGCGCTCCACCAAGCCAGGCATCTCGCACCCGAAGGATGCAGAAAACGCCTGGATGGGCGAGTTCGAACGTTCCTTTCCACACCGCGAGACACCCGACCAAGCGCGCGCCATCACCGAAGTAAAAGCCGACATGGAACGGGCGGCGCCGATGGATCGGCTCGTCAGCGGCGACGTCGGCTTCGGCAAGACCGAGGTGGCCTTACGCGCCGCGTTCAAATGCGTACTCGGCGGGCGACAGGTCGCGATTCTCGCGCCCACGACCGTCCTCGCCCAGCAACACTTCGAAAGTTTTAAAGAGCGTCTGGCCCGCTGGCCCGTCTCCGTCGAACTCCTCAGCGGCTACCGCACCGCCAAGCAGAAGGCCGACGTCCGGGCGCGGGCCGCGGCCGGCACGGTGGATATCGTCGTCGGCACACACGCACTGCTTTCCGATGGCACGAGCTTCGGCCGCCTCGGCCTCGTCATCATCGACGAAGAACATCGCTTCGGCGTTCGCCACAAGGAGCGCCTCAAACAGTTGCGGTCCGAAGTCGACGTGCTCGCCATGAGCGCCACGCCGATTCCGCGGACCCTCTACCTCGCCTTGGTCGGCGCACGCGACCTGAGCGTCATCGAGACGCCGCCGCGCGAACGCCTGCCCATCCGCACCGTCGTGCGCAGTTACGACGAGAAACTCGTGCGCGACGCCGTGAAAGCCGAGCTCGCCCGCGGCGGACAGGTCTTCTACCTGCACAATCGCGTGGAAACCATCCGGGCCGTCGCGGAACGCCTTGCGGCGCTGCTCCCCAAGGCGCGCATTATCGTCGGCCACGGCCAGATGGGCGCGGGCGAACTGGAAGAGACCATGTCCGCGTTTGTCGCCGGCGAATACGATGTGCTCGTCTGCACGACGATCATTGAAACCGGTTTGGATATCCCGAACTGCAACACCCTGATTATCGAGGGCGCGGACCGCTTCGGACTGGCGCAGCTCTACCAGCTGCGCGGCCGCGTCGGTCGTTTCAATCGCCAGGCTTACGCCTACCTCTTCCTCCACCGCCACGCCGCGCTCGTCGGCACGGCACATCGGCGCCTGTCCGCTATCCGGCAATATAACCAGCTCGGTGCCGGCTTCCGTATCGCCATGCGCGACCTCGAGCTGCGCGGCGCGGGCAACATCCTCGGCGCGGCCCAGAGCGGCCACGTGGCCACCGTGGGCTTTGATTTATATTGCCAACTGCTACGCCGCAGCGTGGCCAAGCTGCGTGGCGACAAGGGAGCGATCAGCGAACGCTGCGAAGTAAACCTCGATTTTATCGACCACACGCAGGCCGCTCTCGGCACCGAGCAGGCTAATTCGAGCGACGGCGAAGTCGCCTTACTAACCGCCACGCTCCCCGCGGACTGGATTCCCGAGACCCGCCTGCGCATCGAGGCGTTCCGCCGCGTGGCCCTGGCCCTCGACGGCGCGGAGGTCGCCGAACTACGGACCTCGCTCAAAGACCGCTACGGCAAGCTTCCGCCTGAAGCAGAAGCCTTGCTGAGCCTGGCCGAGATTCGCTGTCTGGCGGAGGAGAAAGGTGTCATTTCCGTGACAACCGACGGCCATACTTTGCGCTGCCTAAGCATCGCAAATCAACGGGCTCCTGAGCCGATTATGGTCGGCAACCGGTTTCCCCGCTTGACCGTCAAGGACCCCCTGCGGAAACTGAAAGAAATCCGAGGATTCCTCGCACGCATCCTTCCTCCTTCCGGTACATGAACGTCCCCCTCCTCTCCTTCGCACTCCTGCTCGGCGCCTCCGCGGCATCCGGACAGAGCGCTCCCGCTAGTTTGGAGGAAACGGCCGCGCAGCGCATGACGGCTGTCAACTCTGACCGCATCGTCGCCTCGGCCGCCGGACAAGGCATCACCGCCTCCGACATCCGCCGCCAGCTCGAACCTTCCATCCAGCAACTTCGCGCCAAAGGCCAGAGCGACGTGACGTTTTTCAAGGAACTCGAGAAAGTCAAAGACGAGACGCTCAATGCCATGACCGAGCACCAACTCGTCATCGCCGAGTTCCGCGCCAGCGCCGCCAAACTCCCGGGGATCTACACCGACGGGCGCATCGAAGAAATCATCCGCCATGATTTCGGCGGCGACCGCAATCGCTATGTCGCCTCCCTCCGGGCCGGCGGCTTGACCCCGCTTTCCCACCGCAAATTCATCGAAGACGAGATCATCTTTGATTACATGGTTAGCGAAGTCCGGCGCACCGCCCTTGTCGTCGGACCCGGCCAGATCTCTGAATATTTCGAGAGTCACAAGCCCGACTTCGTGCGCAACGAGCAGATTCGCTTTCGGCAGATCACCCTGACCACGGGGGCGGCCGAATCGACCGAAGACGCACGTGCGCGTGCGACCGTCTGGGCCGACGCCCTGCGCCACCCCGAAAAAATCCCGGCCACACTCGCCCGTTTCAAAATCAACACCACCAAACTTAATTCCGCGCCCACGTTCGGCGATATCGCCGAGCGCATCAGTACCGACGGTTACGCCACGAAGGGCGGCGACTCCGGCTGGCGGGACGTCGACGCCATCAACGAAAAGGTCGTCGGTATCATCAAGAAACTGCCGATCGGGCAGGCCTCTGAAGCCATTGAATTCGACCTCCCCGGCGGCAAGCCTGTCTGGTTCATCGTCGTCCGGGAAGGCATCCACCCCAAGGGCTACGCCGACCTGAATGACCCCGATGTCATCATAGACATCGAAAACCGCGTGCGCGCCGAGAATTTCAAAGCGGCGATGACCACCTGGATCGCTGACCTGCGCCGCAAGCACCTCGTCGAAATTCGCTGAGATGAGTGCGAACCGACGCGACCCTAAGGCCGAAGTCGGCCGGGTTCCCGCCGCCCCCTTCCACTGCAAGGCCTTTCCGGTGCGCACCGCCGGGGCCCTCCTCCATGTCACCGCGCTACCCGGCGATGGGCCGGTCGGTAATCTCGGTGCCGCGGCGCACCGCTTCGTCGACTTCCTCCACGCGGCCGGTTTCAGTTGGTGGCAAGTCTGCCCCCTGGGCCCGACCGGCTACGGAGACTCGCCGTACCAGGCTCTTTCCGTATTCGCCGGAAATCCTTACCTACTGGACCTGGACGACCTTGAGGCTCGCGGCCTCGTCACCGCCGAGGAAAAAGCCAGCCAACGCCGACAGGGCGACGAGCCTACCGACTATGGACGTCTGTGGAATGAGCTGCGACCCCTCCTGCACAAGGTTGCCGAACGTGGCCGCACCCTGCTAGCCACCGACCAAGCCTTCGCCGAGTTCCGCCTGAAAGAGGCCAGCTGGCTGGATGATTGGTGCCGCTTCTCCGCGCTGCGTGAAAGCAACGGCTTCACCGCCCCGCACACCTGGAGCAGTCAGGCCGTCAGCGAGGAGGCACGCGCCGAAGCCGCCGTACTGCAGTTCCTCTTCGCCGTGCAATGGAAAGCCCTCCGTGCCTACGCGCATCAACGCGGCGTGCGCCTTTTCGGCGATGAACCTATCTACGTCTCGAGCGACGGGTGTGATGCGAAGTTCCGCCCCGAGCTTTTTCAACTCGACGCCGCCGGTCGCCCGACCGCCGTCGCCGGTGTGCCACCGGATTACTTCGCCGAAGACGGCCAGCTCTGGGGTAATCCGCTTTACCGCTGGGATCATCACGCCGCCGACGGCTTCGCTTGGTGGAAGGCGCGGGTACGGCACGACCTAGAACTGTTTGACGCCATCCGCATCGACCATTTCCGCGGTATTCATGACTACTGGAGCGTGCCCTCCGGTGCGCCCAACGCCCGCGGCGGCGAATGGTGCCAAGGGCCGGACCTGGCGTTCACGAACGCGCTCGGCGATCTGGCGCTCGTCGCCGAAGACCTTGGCCTGCTCTCCCCCGGCGTGGAGGTGCTCCGCAAAGCCGCGAAACTACCTGGCATGTCCGTGCTCCAATTCGGCTTCGGCGGAGAACTCGCACAAAATCCGCACTACCCGCCCAACATCACCGAAGACCGGATTGTCTATACCGGTACGCACGACAACGACACCCTCGTCGGCTGGTATAAGCAGGCTCAGCCCCAGGAACGTGCGCGCCTCGACGAACTCTACGGCGCGATGGAAAGCCCGCACATCACGCTAGCGGAGGCCGCCCTGGCCGCGCCAGGTATCGCGACGTTCATCCCCGCCCAAGATTTGCTCGGACTAGGCTCCGAGGCGCGCTTCAACACGCCAGGCAACCCACAGGGCAACTGGACGTGGCGCATGACGGATGCGCAGCTAACCCAACTCACCTGCGCGGCGGATAGCTGGAAGCAGCGCCTACGGGCCGCCCGGCGACTCAGCGCGTAAGCCGGCGATACTTCGGACGGCGCGGCGTATCCGAATCGAGGCCGAGGCGCTTGCGCCGATCTTCGAGATAGTCGCCGTAGTTGCCCTCGTGCCAAACGACCGTGCTGTTGTCCTCGAACGCGAGGATGTGTGTGGCCACGCGGTCGAGGAACCAACGGTCGTGGGTCACGATGACCGCGCAACCCGCAAAACCTTCGAGCGCATCCTCCAACGCGCGGATGGTATTCACATCGAGATCGTTGGTCGGCTCATCGAGCAGCAGCACGTTGGCGCCGGACTTGATGAGTCGAGCGAGGTGGATCCGGTTGCGTTCGCCCCCCGACATCACCCCGACCTTACGCTGCTGCACATCGCCCGTGAAACCGAAACGCGCGGCGTAGGCGCGAGCCGGCACCATGATCTTCCCGAGATGCACCATATCCTGCCCATCAGAAATCGCGGACCACAGCGGCACATCGGCCGGCAGGGCGTCGCGCGACTGATCGACGTAGGCGATTTTCACCGATTCACCGACAGTGAGCGTGCCTTTGTCGGGCTTCTCCTGTCCAGTGATCATACGGAAGAGCGTGGTCTTGCCGGCGCCATTAGGGCCGACGACCCCGACGATTCCGCCCGCAGGCAGGGTGAAATTGACATCCTCCATCAGGATGCGGTCGCCGTAGCCCTTCATGAGGCCGCGGGCGTCGATGACCGCGCCGCCGAGACGCGGGCCCGGGGGAATCCAAATTTCCGCGGCTTTTTCCTGCTGTCCCTGGTCCTGCGTGAGCATCTGTTCGTAGGCACGCAGGCGGGCCTTATTCTTCGCCACGCGGGCTTTGGGCGAGGCGGCGGCCCATTCGCGTTCACGCTCCATGGAGCGCGAACGGGCGGCGGATTGCTTCTCCTCCATCTCCAGGCGTTGCTGCTTCTGCTGCAGCCAAGAAGAGTAATTGCCTTTCCAAGGGATACCGCGGCCGCGATCGAGCTCTAAGATCCAGCCCGCGACGTTGTCCAGGAAGTAACGGTCGTGCGTGATCGCGATGACCGTCCCCTTATAACTCTGCAGATGCCGTTCAAGCCAGGCGACCGTGTCGGCATCGAGGTGATTGGTCGGTTCGTCGAGCAACAGGATGTCTGGCTCCATCAGCAGCAGGCGGCACAGCGCCACGCGGCGCTTCTCGCCGCCTGAGAGCGCGGAGACGACCGCCTCACCCGGCGGGCAGCGCAGGGCCTCCATCGCCATCTCGATGCGAGCGTCGAGATCCCAGCCGCCGCGCGTATCAAGAATCGTCTGAATCTCACCCTGGCGGGCCAGAATCTTTTCCTGCTCCTTTATGTCGTCGGTCTCCGAGACCTTCACGAACGTCTCGTCATACTCCTCCAGCAGCACCTTCATCGGGCCAGCCGCCTGCATCACGCATTCGCCGACCGTGAGATGTTCATCGAGCCGGGGCTCCTGGGCGAGATAGCCGAGCGTATAGCCCGGGACCTGAGAAATGGCGCCGTCGAATTCCTTGTCCTCGCCCGCCATGATTTTTAGCAGCGTCGACTTGCCGGAACCGTTGAGGCCGAGGACGCCAATTTTGGCCCCATAATAATATGAAAGGGAGATGTCCCGGAAAACGGGCTTCTTTTCGAAGAACTTCGTCACCCCCGTCATTGTGAAAATCACCTTGTCGTCGGCCATGGGGGATTAGGTTCGAAGAAGCGCCCCCGGGGGCAAGCGGAACCCGGCGGGCGGGGGCCTTTCCCGCTCTTGACATCGGAAGGGGGCGGACCAAGGTGGGAGTCAGTTCACCTTTACCGAGGTGGGTCCTGCCGGACCCGCTTTTTTTGTCCCTAAATACTTTCACCGAACACCCGCACCTACCATGAGCGTCGATATCAAACCCTACCTCCAGTACCTCGAGAAGGAGAAACACATCCCCAAGGAGGACGCCTGCGCCCTCATCGTCGAGGCCATCAAGTCCTCCGTCGAGAAGTCGGTCATGGCCGGCCAGAACGTCGAAGTCACGGCCGACCCCATCTCGGGCAAGCTCGAGGCCCACGTCATCTACCGCGTCACCGACTCGGCGATCGACCCCCTCCAGGAGATCAACCCCGTCGCGGCCGCTCTTATCCGCCCCGACGCCAAGGTCGGCGAAGAGATTCGCAAGCCCATCAACGTGGCCGACCTCGGCCGCATCGCCGCCAAGACCACCCAGCAGCTCCTCAATCAGCGCTTCCGTAAAATCGAGAAGGACCAGGTCTTCCAGGAGTACAAGGATAAGGTCGGCGATATCGTCACGGGTATCGTCCGCCGCACCGAACGCGGTAACGTCGTCATCGAGCTCGGCACCGCCGAGGCCGTCCTGACGCACAAGGAACGCTGCCATGGCGACGAATTCCGCACCGGTGACCGCATCCGCTGCCTTCTCCTTGAAATCCGCGAAGACCCGCAGCGCGGCCGAGAGTTCGTGCTTTCCCGCGCCAACCCGGCGTTCGTCCGCCGCCTCCTCGAACTCGAGGTCGCTGAAATTGCCGACAAGACCGTCACCATCGCCGCCATGGCCCGCGACCCAGGCTACCGCACCAAGATTGCCGTCGACTCGCGCGACCCGAAAGTCGACCCCGTCGGCGCCTGTGTCGGCGCCCGCGGCGCCCGCGTCCGTAATATCGTCAAAGAACTCGGCGGTGAGAAGATCGATATCATCCGCTACCATCCTGAGCCGCTCAAGCTGCTCGAGGAAGCGATTCGCCCGGCCAAGCCGCGCAATGTCCGCATCGACGAGCGCAGCCGCAGCATCTTCTTTGAAGTGGATGAAGACGACATGCGTATCGCCATCGGCAGCAAGGGCCGCAACGCCCGCCTAACCTCCAAGCTCATGGGCTGGGGCCTCAATATCCAGAAGGCCACGCACGCCGCCGAGAGCTTCGAAGCGAAGGCCGGCGACGCCGCCGTCCGCATCGCTGAGCAGCTGGCCCTCGCGCCGGAGCTTGTCGCAAAGTTCGTCGGCCTCGGTATTTCCAGCGTCGAAGCCCTCGAAGGAGCGACCGTGGAAGACTTCAAGGAAAGCGGCATCCCGACCGAAGAGGTCGAAGCTGTCCTCGCGGCCTACGCCAAGGCCCGCCGCGCCTAAGCCCCCTTCCTTAAGTCCCCTCCCAGCACCACCCGAACGAGCACATGACCGAGAAGAAGAAACCTGAAGCCAAGAAGGCGGCCTCGACCCAGCGCTTCAGCGACGTGGCCAAGGAGCTCGGCATCGAGGTCAAGGCGCTGCTCGCCCTGGTCGATCAGTTCGTGGCGGCCCGCCCGGACTACAAGGATTACGTCTACACGGAGGGCAAGAAGCCCGCCGCCTCGAGCAACTTCGGCAAGACTTACCGCGACGACTTCATGACGTTCGCAGAAGACAAGTTGCCAAAGAAGGCCGAGCCCGTCGTCGAAGCACCGAAGGCCCCTGAGCCCGTCAAGCCCGTCGCACCCGTGGCACCGGTCGCTTCCGTGACTCCGGTCGCGAAGCCCAATTCGCCCGCCCCGGTGAGCCTGCCGCCGCGCCCTACCATCGCGCCCGTGACTCCGGTCGCCCGCCCGCCCGTGACGCCTCCGTTGCCCCGCCCTTCGCCGGCCCAGCCGCCGAAAGTCGAACTGCCTCCAGTCGTCATCAGCAACACGCCGCCGACGCCGCCTGCCCGCCCGAGCAATATGCCTCCGGTCGTCCGCCCGCCCGCGGCGCCGATCGTCAATCGCCCCGCCGCCACCAGCAATCAGGCCGCCCCGGGAAGTAAAGGAGCGATCACCGTCCGCCCGCCCATCGTGGTGCGCGACTTCGCCATCGCCCTGAATCTTAAGCCCTTCCAGGTCATCGGTAACCTGATGGAACTGAACAAGGTCGTCAGCGTCTCCTCGGTCATCGAGGAAGCCGACGCCCGCAAGGTCGCCGAACGTCACGGCTACACACTGGAGATCCGCCACCGCGGTGAAGGCGTCCAGCCCGTCAAGAAAGTCGAAAAGCCTTCCGAAGACGATCCGGCCCTGATGACTACGCGTCCGCCAGTCGTCTGCGTGCTCGGTCACGTCGACCACGGCAAGACCACCTTGCTCGACTTCTTCCGCAAGACCAACGTCGTCTCCGGGGAAGCCGGCGGCATCACGCAGCATATCGGCGCTTACTCTGTGGCCTATCTGGGCGAGAAGCCTGAATACAAAGGTCGCTCCGTCACCTTCCTTGATACCCCGGGACACGCTGCTTTCGCCAAGATGCGTGAACGCGGTGCGTCCGTCACCGACATCGCTGTGCTCGTCGTGGCCGCGGATGACGGTTTCATGCCGCAGACCGAAGAGGCCCTTAAGTTCGCCCAGAAGCACGCCAGCGCGATCGTCACGGCGATCAATAAGGTCGACTCCAAGGGCGCCAACATCGACCGCGTAAAGCAGCAGATGCAGCAGCGCGGCATCACGCCGGAGGATTGGGGTGGCGAAACCATCACCAGCCCGGTCTCGGCGCTCAAAGGCACCGGCATGACCGAGCTACTGGAATCCATCCTTCTTCAGGCTGAAGTCCTCGACCTCAAGGCCAACGCGAAGTGCCCGGCCCAGGGCGTCGTCATTGAATCGCAGATGGAGACCGGTCGCGGCCCCACCGCCACCGTCATCGTGCAGAAAGGCACCCTCAAGCCCGGCGACTCGTTCGTCTGCGGCGAGACTTGGTGCAAAGTGCGCGCGCTGATGGATGAACGCGGCACCCGCCTGCCCTCGGCATCTCCGGGCGTTCCCGCTCTCGTCCTCGGCTGGGATGCTGTCCCGGCCCCGGGCACCAAGTTTAAGACCGTCAAGAACGACCGCGAAGCGCGCGAGATCGCCGAAGAGGCAGCCCTCGCCGCCCGCAAGGCCGCCGAGGCCGTGCAGCAGGCACCCAACACCGGTGCCCGCCCCGGCATGTCGGACCTGGAACGCCTCATGGCCGCCCTCGCCCAGGACAAGGAGAAGATTCTCCGCGTACTGCTCAAGGCCGATGTCAACGGAACGCTCGAAGCCCTCGAAGGTTGCCTCCTCGAAATCAAGTCGACCAAGGTCCGCCTCGAAATCGTCGGCGGCTCCGTCGGCCCGGTCACGCAGGGCGACGTCGCCCTGGCCGAAGCCGCCAAGGCGGTCATCGTCGCCTTTGACACTAAACTCGAGAACGGCGTCCAGCCGCAACTCAAGCGCACCGGCGTCCGCCTCGTGACGCATGACATCATCTACGAGCTCATCACGCTCGTGAAGGATGCGATGTCGGAACTCCTCGATCCGGAAGTCCGCGAGAACAAGCTCGGTGCCGCCGAAGTGCGCGCCGTCTTCGCTCTCGGCAAGGAACACAAGGTCGCCGGTTGCATGGTCACCGAAGGCCTCATCCGCCGCGCCGCTAAGGCCCGCGTGGTGCGAGCCGGCAAGATCATCCACAACGGCCCGGTCGAGACCCTGCGTCGCTTCAAAGACGACGCCTCCGAGGTCAAAGCCGGCTTCGAATGCGGCATCAAGCTCGGCGGCTACGACGAATACCAGCCAGGCGATATCATCGAAGCAGTCGAGATGGTGCAGATCCGTCCTTCGCTCTAAAAAGCATGTCGCAGCGCCAGCTCCGGGTAGCCGAACTTGTCCAGCGGGAGATCTCCTCCTCGCTGCGTCAGGGCTGGGCCGCGGAGGCCGCCCTGATCACCATCACGACGGCGACCGTCTCGCCCGACCTGCGCCAGTGCCGCGTCGGCTACGCCGTCGCCGGCGATGAAGCAGCCCACAAGGCGGCCCGCGCCCTTCTGAAGCGCATTCGCACCGAGCTGCGCTCGACGGTCGGCGGCATCCTGCAAATGAAGCACACGCCGGAAATCCTGTTCACCCAGGACGACATCACCGGCGGTGTGGCGCGCGTCCAGGCCATGCTGGACGAGCTGTCCCGCAAGGACCGCGAAAACAAGCCTAAGTCCGATAACGACTAAACCGTCGGCGGGACGAGCTCGGGTAGATCGCGGAGCGCCTCGCGCACCACGGCGGCACGCCTGCGGTCACGGCCATCGGTATCTAATTCCTCGCCGGCCCGGGCCTGCACGTGCGCCGGCTGGCCTTCAATCATCAGGCGATCGACGATATGGCGTCGCTCCTCAGGGAGGCAGCCCATGTCGCAGGCGAGCCGCAGGTGGGAAAGCATGTTCATCGCCTCGGAACTCGTCAGCAGGCGGGCATAGCGCAGAACGCCGGCTGAGCGCGCGATGCGATCAAGGAAGCGCTCCCCTTCATCCTGGGCCAGCTTGCGACGCGCATTCCATTCCTGCTCGATGACATTCTTAATCCAGCCGCCCAAGTGCTTGAGAATCGTATCCTCCGACAGGCCTAGCGTCTGCTGATTGGAAATCTGGAAAACATTGCCGGCGGCTTCGGTGCCTTCACCCAGCCAGCCGCGGACCGCGAGCCCGTCCTGATTGAGCGCGCGGGAAACCTTATCCATGTGGCCGGCCAGACAGAGTCCGGGCAGATGGACCATCGCGGAAGCGCGCAGGCCGGTGCCGACGTTCGTAGGGCAAGCGGTGAGATAGCCGAGGCGATCAGAGAAAGCCAATTTCAGATGAGCACCCAGGGCATCATCAAGCTGCTCGGCGATATTCCAGGTGCCGCGCAGATGCCAGCCGGCCTTGACGACCTGAATGCGCAGATGATCTTCCTCATTGATCATGACCGAGCAGGTCTGATCGCGACTGATGACGGCCGCACCGCTCTTGCCGGCGGCGAGTTCTTTCGAGACCAGGTGGCGCTCGACCAGCACGGCGCGGTCGCGGTCGGCCAGTTCACCCATGCGGAGTACGTGACCGCGGCGGAACTTGGGCAGATCGTTCAGCGCATCCACGCAGCGCTCGGAGATCTCCTTGCGTTGCGGCACCTTGGCCCAACCCGGGAAAGGCATTCCATCGAGATTGCGAGCCAGACGGATGCGGGTGCTGAGCACGACGGCCTGCTGACCGCCCAGCAGGTGCGTCAGCTCGCTCTCATCATCAAGGATGTCTTGGACGGACATGATTAGGAAGGGGTGAGTTGTTTTTCCAACGCGGCGATCTCATCGCGCAGGCGAGCGGCCACCTCATAGTCTTCGGCGCTGATCGATTTTTCCATCTCCAACCGGGCGGCGACAAGCCGGCGGCGCAGCTGGGCGGCCGGCAAGACACCCGCCGGCGCCCGACCGACATGCTCAGGCTCATGTTGCACCTTGGCGAGCAAGCCACCGAGCGCATCGCCAAAAGTCTCCCAGCAGGACGGGCAACCCAGCCGGCCACGCTTGCGGAAGTCGATATCAGTGAAGCCGCACTGCGGGCAGGTAATCGTCGGGGCGGCAGGCGTGGCGGCCGTCAAGGCGTCGGCCAGCTGGAAAACTGCGGGATCCGTCGCTCCGCCCTTCTGGGCGCAAGCCTCGCAAAGATGCACCTTGGTGACCTTCCCGTGCACGACCTGGGAGAGGTGAACCGTGGCGGCCTCCTCGCAGAGCGAGCACTTGAGCGGCTTGGACATCGGTAACTACAGAAAACAGGCCTGCCTGACTTGGCAAGGGGAAGCGGGGAGCGGGGTTTGACTTCACGTCCGTCGGACGCTTGATGGAGGCCCGTCAGATGTCCACCAAGCCCCGCATTGTCATCACCGGCCTGGGCCTCACCGCCCCCAACGGCAACTCGCTCGGCGAGTTCCGCGCCAACCTCCTGGCCGGCAAGGCGCGCATCGCCGTCATCGACGTGCGCCACATGGGGCGTCACCCCGCCGGCGTCTGCGACTTTGACGCCACCAAATGGCAGAAGCGAAAGGAAATCCGCAACGGAACGCGCGTCGGTTCGATCTCCATCTACTGCTCACGTGAAGCCCTCGGCGACTCCGGCCTCGACTGGGAGAAGGTCGATAAGTCGCGCGTCGGCGTCTACCTCGGCATCACGGAGCACGGCAACGTCGAGACGGAGAACGAAATCCACAACATCTCCCTGTTCGGCAACGATACCAAATATTGGACGCACCACCACAACCCCCGCACCGTGGCGAACAACCCGGCGGGCGAGGTGACGATGAACATGGGCATCACCGGCCCCCATTACACCATCGGGGCCGCCTGCGCCGCGGGTAACGCTGGCCTGATTCAGGCCGCGCAGATGCTGCAGCTCGGCGAGGTCGATATCGCCTTCGCCGGTGGCGTCTCGGAATCCATCCACACTTTCGGTATCTTCGCCGGCTTCAAGAACCAGGGTGCGCTCGGCGCCCATGAAGACCCCACGAAGGCCTCCCGGCCTTTCGATAAGAACCGCAACGGCATCGTGATTTCCGAAGGTGGCGCGATTTATGTCCTCGAGCGTCTCGACGACGCCCTCGCCCGCGGCGCCCGGATCATCGCGGAAATCGCCGGCTGGTGCATCAACTCCGACGCCACCGACGCCGTCCTACCCAACCCCGAGCGCCAGACGGAATGCGTCCGTATGGCCCTCAAGCGGGCGGGCATGAAACCTCAGGACATCCAGATTGTCTCCACCCACGCGACGGCCACCGCTCTCGGGGACATTCAGGAATGCACCGCCTTGCGTGCCGTCTTTGCCGACTGCCCAGACACTAAGATCAATAATACCAAGAGCTTCATCGGCCACTGCATGGGGGCTGCCGGCGCCTTGGAATTAGCAGGTAATCTGCCCTCTTTTGACGACGGCTGGGTCCACCCGACCATTAATATCGACGAATTAGACCCCGAATGCGCCATGCCGGGACTGGTAATTAACCAACCCGTCAAGGTGGAGCGGGTAAATGCCATCCTGAACAACTCTTTCGGCATGCTCGGCATCAATTCCGCCCTCATTGTTAAGAAATATGGGGTTGCCTGACAGGGTTTGGGCGTTTGAAACAAACCCCTGACAACATGACAAAGGAAGACATCAAGCAGGTCGTACTCGACATCATTGCCGACATCGCTCCGGACGAGAATCTCGCCGCCGTGAAGCCGGAAGTCCGTCTGCGCGACCAGCTCTCACTCGATTCGATGGATTTCCTAGATATCGTCATGGAACTCCGCAAGAAGCACGGCATCGAGGTCCCGGAAGCCGACTACGTTCAGCTGGCATCTTTGGACTCCTGTGCGAACTACCTGCTTCCAAAGTTTCTGGCTAAGTCCGGCAAGTAAGGGACTTCACCTACCGGACCCGAAAGGCCGCTGAAAGGCGGTCTTTTCATTGCAGGATCCTGCAACCACCCCGACCCGTCGGTGTTCTAGATTTGCGGACACCCTGCACTCCCCCTCATATTCCCCCTGTGAACCCCGTCCGCCTCCTCGCCCTCGTTCTCGGTCTATCCGCCACGGCTTCCGCCGAGACTATCCAGCTCCGCAAGGCCGGCAACGCCACCGTGGTAAGCTTCGAGTACATCACCCAGGACGAGACCTCCATCATGGTGAAGCTGACCGACAAGGATGCCGTCCTGAGTTACAAGTGGGAGGACCTTGATGTGGATTGGGTGAAAAAGAATAATCCCAAGATCTGGGCCGAGCGCGAACTGCTGCTGGCCAGCGCCGACGGCGACAAGAAGATGTCGAAGAAGGACGCGGAAGTAGACCCGTTCGCCGCTGAATTCGTGGCGACCGACGCCAAGTCTCTCGCCAAAAACATCACCATCGCCCTGCAGGACGGGCTCAAGGGCATCGACATCGTGAAGATTGACGTCGTGTGCAAGGAATTCCAATTGGACGAAGCCCTCTTCTGGGTCGGCTACGAAGACCTCAAGAAGGCCAGCAAGGTCGTCTCCAAAACCGAAGTCGTCTCCAAAACCGAGGCGACGACCGAAGAGAAGGTCGAGAAGACCGTAGTAAAACCCCGCCCGGCGGTGGTCACCGGACTCAAAACCAAAGCGGCGGCGACGAAGGCCAGCACCCGCACCCCTGAGAATCTCGATAAAGACGCGGCGGCGAAAAAGGACTATGATGCCGATACCAAGCCTTTCAACGCCGTAGGCTACATGCGCATGCTCAGCGAAGGCGGCTCAAAGGGAAAGCCCGCCTGGATGATCCTGCGCCGCGCGACCGAAGACCGGAAGAACATCCTGGCTGCGCTCAAGAAGTACGAGACGATCGCCACCGAGCTGGCGGAGAAGCCCGAAGCCAAAGCCTCCCGCGCCGAGATTCTCGTGCTCAAGAAAGCGATTAGCTCCGCCATCGAGTCGATTGAGAAGGTTAATCGCGACAACAGCGCCGTGGAGGCCCGCCTCCAGAGCGACTGCCGCGCCCTACTCAACCAGCTCCCGCTGCGCTGAATTTCAGATCCCCCCGCAAAGAGTCCGGCCGCCTCCCCGAGGGAAGACGGCCGGTTTGAATGGTGGAGCCTATCGGGCTTGAACCGACGACCTCTTGCATGCCATGCAAGCGCTCTACCAGCTGAGCTAAGGCCCCGTTAAATGGAAAGGTAAACAAAGGTCCCCGCGCGGGCACGGTCAACGCTTTTTTCCCGCCCCCGGGAGTCTCTGGTTGCCAATGGGCGGTGGCCCCTTTGCCTTTCGAGCGTGGAAGAGTCCGAAAACAACCCAGAAGCCGTCGAACCGGGCGCCGAAGCCCAAACCAGCGCCCCAGGCGGCCGGGCACAGGGCGGCATCCGCATCGAAAAAGATTTCATCGAATCTCTCCCTGTCGGCGAGTGGAACGGACCTATCGAGCTGATTGAATCCGAACGGGATGCCGAAAAGGCCATCGCCTCACTCGCCCGGGACCGGGTCCTCGGCTTTGATACGGAAACCAAACCTTCGCACACGCGCGGTGAATACAACCTGCCCTCGATCCTTCAGCTTGCCGGAGAGCATCATATCTTCGTCTTCCGCCTCGATCACTGCGGCGGAATCCCCCTCGCCTTTCCGGTCCTCTGTAATGGCCGCCAAGCCAAGGTGGGCGTCGCGGTCCGCGACGACGTGAAAAACCTCCGCGCGCGCGCGCCGTTCGATGATCGCGGCTTCATCGACATCGCCGACCACACCAAGAAGACCGGCTTGGTCAACACGGGCCTCCAAGCTCTGGCCGCCCACTTCCTGCAACTGCAGATGAAGAAGTCGAAGAAAGTGCAGACTTCGAACTGGGCGAAGCCACTCGACGAACGTCAGATCCAATACGCGGCCAATGATGCGTGGTTTAGCCGAGAGCTTTTCCTGAAACTCGAATCCGACGGTCTGATTCCGAAGTTCGAATGAGTTCCCAGGCCTCCCGCGCAGCCGAGGCCCTGGGGTTGGATTCCACTCGCCGTCATATCTTTCTCTGCGTCAAATCGTCGGAGCAGGCCTGTTGCGGGGGCGAACTCGCGCTCCAATCCTGGGAGCACCTCAAGACACGACTTAAGCAACTCGGCCTGTCTGAACGTGGTGGCATGCAGCGCTCCAAGGCGGATTGCCTGCGCATCTGCGTCGGCGGGCCTATCGCGGTGATTTATCCGGAAGGCGTGTGGTATGGCCAATGCACCCCCGAGAACCTGGACCGTATCATCACTGAGCACCTGATGGGCGGCAAGGTCGTCGCCGACCTCCGTATCGCCGGGCCTATTTCGGCTTAACTTCTTTTTTCTTCGGGATGTCGACCTTCTGGGCCAGGGCCCGAAGCTTCGGATAAAGCTCGGCGTAAGACACGTCCTGGACGGCTGAGCCCGACTTCACGGCCATCGATGCCGCTACGCCGGCCGACTCGCCGAGGATCATCCATACTGGCTCCATGCGGATGGAAGTCATGGCGATATGGCTCGCGGAGACGCAGACGGGGACGAGGAGATTGGCGCACTGTTCCTTTTTCGGGACAATCGAACGGTAAGGAATCCGATAGATGCCGCGATGCTCGTCCTCGAGGTAGAGCATCGAGTAGTAGCCTCCCATGAGGGCCACCTTGCCTTCGAGGGCGACGGTGGCGTAAGGCCACTCATCGACGCCATAGGATGCCAGACCGACCGAATCAGTGGGATTGGTCCGCCCCTCCATGTCCTTCTGGGTGACGACGTAATCCGAGACCATCCGCCGAGCCTCGCGCACGTAGAGCTGATGAGGGTAGCCCTTGGTGTCGTCGAACGCACCTTTCTCCAAGCCGGCGCTGAGGGCGACCTCCTTCTGCTTCGCGGGCACCGACGGGTCGGTACGGAGAAAGTGCGTCATGCCGCGGACGAAGTCCTGCTGCTCCTTCCAGATGCGTGCGCGGGTAGCGTAATCTCCATCAGGGTAGCCAGCGTTATGGCCGTAGTTGGTCGGCGCGAACAAGGCGCGGGCGAGATTGCCCGCTCCGCCAGAATAAACACGACCGCCGCTCTTCTCCCAGCCCTCGACCTGTCCGCGCATCACGCGGCCGGAAAGGATATCCACGCCCTGCCGGAAGGCCCGACGATACAGTTCAAACTGCTTCGGGTCGTAGTTTGCCGGCGGGTCGATTGGCAGGCTCTCGCCCTTGAAGACGAAGCGCCAGCGAAAGCCGTAGCCCATCGTGAGCTTATCCGCCTCACCGATTGGAGCGACGGGAGTTGACTGCAGTCCTGGCAGCAAGCCGCTCCGAGGTTCGCCGGCCTTCAGGTATGGATCGATCGAGTAGACCGACATCGGCGGCTGCGCGCCAGCCAGGCTCTCGTCGTACGTCGCCTTCGCTTCACGGCCATAGGCGTAGGCCACGCCCGCCCGCGCCATCAGGTCACCCTCGTAAGAACAATCGATGAAGACCTTCGCAGCGATCGTGCGGGCGCCTGCCTTGGTCGGTAACGCGGCCGGGCAGCCATACTCATCGAAAGGGGCAAAGTCCAAGGTGATGGCACGGATGACGCCACCGGATTTCTCGACTGCGCTCACGCGATGCTCAAACAGCACCGCGACGCCGGCGGACTTGAGCATCTCCGTGAAGACCGCGCGGTATCGGGCATCATTATAATCCTTCTTCAGGATAGGACGGGTCGAGCCGCTGACGGCTTCTTCGCGACCCCAGTCGATGTGCATCAGGCCACCGCCGGTCATGCCACCCAGCCAGCGGCTCGGCTCCACGACGATGACCTTCGCACCCTCCTTCGCAGCGGCACAAGCCGCCATCACGCCGCTCGCGTTGCCGCCATAGACGCAGACATCGTAGGATTCGGCCGCACAAAGCGTCGACAGACCGAGGAGGAGGACGGCGAGGTGGCGCAACATGGGGATGGCCCTTTGCTAAACCACCCTGACCGAAAGTCAAAGCGCTGCTTACTTCAAAGCCTTCTCGATAGCCTTCTCCAGCTCTTCGGAGTCGGGCTCGACGTCGGACCCGAAGCGGGCAATCAGTTTACCGTCGGCACTGATCAGGAATTTGTTGAAATTCCAGCCGACCGGACCCGGATGACCTTCGTCCTTGCTCATGAGTTTTTCGAACAGCGGATGCGGTGCGTCGCCCTTGATTTTCACCTTGGCGTACATGGGGAAGGCGACCTTGAAGTTTGTCTTGCAGAACTTCTTGATGTCCTTCTCCGAACCAGGCTCCTGTCCGCCAAAATCATTGCACGGGAAGCCAGCAACCACGAGCCCCTTGGCTTTAAAATTATCATAAAGGGCCTGCAGCCCCGTATACTGCCGGGTGTAACCACACTCACTGGCGACATTCACGACGAGCCACGCCTTGCCACCTTTGACAGCTCCGAGCGTCGTGGCCTTACCGTCGATATCCTTGACGGGGACGCCGAGGAGACCGGGCGAAGTTTCCGCGGCCATAAGCGAAGTCATCAAGAGAGCGCAGGCGAGGGCGTGTCTAATCATGTCATCATTCAACCCGCTTCCTGAAGGGGGTCAAGCGACCGCCCTTAGGGCATTTCGGCACCCCGGGCGGCGGTGACGAGATGATACCACTCCTCCCGGGTCAATTCCAGCTGGTCAGCGGCGGCGTGCTGGCGAATTCGAGCCGGATTCGTGCTACCAACGATGGGAATCAGGCGGGAGGGGTGCTTGAGCAGCCAGGCGAGGGCCACCACCTCGCGGGTGACGCCACGCTCCCCAGCGATGCGATCGAGCACGGGCAAGATAGCCTTAGGGTTATAATGCGCCTGCCCGGGCAGCAGGTCCTTGCCACCTGAGCCAAGCAAGCCGGCCCCGAGCGGACTCCAGGCCAGCGGCGTGACCTTCAGCTGCTGACATTGATCCAGCGTACCATCGTGCAAGGCATCCAATTGGAGCAGGCTCACCTCGACCTGATTCACCGCGAGTGGGAACGGCAGGCGCGACTGGAGCAGGGAGAACTGCGAGGGGCTGAAGTTACTGACGCCGAATTCGCGCACCTTGCCCGACTGGCGAAGTTCAGCGAAAGCTCCGGCGACCTCGTCCGCATCCATCAGATAATCGGGTCGGTGAAGATGTAGAAGGTCGATCGTCTCGACTCCCAACTGCCGCAGGGACAGCTCCGCCTGGGCGAGCAGATGGCCCCGGGAAAAATCATAGCGCACCGGGGCGCCTGCCGGACGATTCTTGAAGCGGATCCCGCCCTTGGTGGCGATAACCATACGCGCCCGCAGTCCCGGACTCTCCCGCAGAATACGTCCGAACACGCGCTCCGCCTCGCCGTCGCAATAAATGTCGGCGTGATCGAAGAGCTCATAGCCGGCGTCGACCGCTGCGAAGATCGCTGCCCGCGCCGTTTCATAGTCCGCGGCGGCGTCCCCGCGCGTGGCGATGCGCCAGCACCCGTAGGCCAGGCGGCTGGATTGCAGCGATGTCTGACCGAGCGTCTGCGTGCGCATGGCGGAAGATTACTTGGCGGAGGTCGGGCCGATGCGGGTCTTGCTGAGCGCCAGGTCATCGATCCACACCGTGAAGCCTTCGCCGGCGGCGGCCTGGTAATTCAGCCAGCCGAAGGTCAGGCTGTCGTAGATCGCCGGCAGCTCGGCGCCCGCGAATTTCCCAGCTCCTTTATTAACCGCAATATCGGCGACTTCCTGACCGTTGATATAAAAATGGTAGGACTGCGTGGCGTTATCAACGGACCATTCGGCGAGCGTCCATTCATCGGAATACTTCGCGCGGGTCTTGGCGCCGGCGCCGAACTCCCCGCGCTTAGCCGTCTGCACATTATACATCCAGGCATAGGTGCCGGTCATATTGGTGGAGCAACCCATAAGGCGCACCTCGATCGGATCGTTGAAAAGCGGACTGGTGGCCTTCCCGCTGACTAACGTCGTATGGATCGAGGCGCTGGTCTTACCTTCGGGGACGAGCGGGAGCGGCGAAGGGGTCTTCACCTTGAAATAAAGTCGGCCCCAG
>SESA01000378.1_pt1 | contig 30218 bp, 24 predicted proteins | sample 3171451 | NCBI WGS metagenome assembly SESA01 (sample SAMN06051862, study PRJNA518727) | freshwater metagenome | biome: subpolar coniferous forest; feature: holomictic lake; material: water; isolation source: holomictic Lake 227, 8 m depth | place: Canada: near Kenora, Ontario | collected...
CTGCAATGCCGATGAAGGCGACCCCGGTGCCTTTATGGATCGTTCCATTCTTGAGGGCGACCCCCATTCTGTTCTGGAAGCTATGGCCATCAATGGTTATTGCACAGGCGCTTCCAAAGGACTTGTATACATCCGTGCCGAATATCCGCTGGCCATCGAAAGACTTAAAACCGCAATGGGACAAGCCCGCGAAATGGGACTGCTGGGCGAAAACATTCTCGGAACAGGATTTGACTTTGACATAGACATACGTTACGGAGCAGGCGCTTTTGTTTGCGGTGAAGAAACCGCTCTGATCCATTCCATGGAAGGACTCAGGGGCGAACCCACCGTGAAACCCCCCTTTCCTTCTGTTGAAGGCTACCTGAAAAAGCCCACCAACGTAAATAATGTAGAGACATTCGCAAACATTCCGGTAATCATCAACAAAGGCTGGGAATGGTTCGCTTCTATTGGCACTGCCAAATCAAAAGGTACTAAAGTGTTTGCCCTCGCCGGCAAAATCAATAATGTTGGACTGGTCGAAGTCCCCATGGGAACCACCCTTCGTGAGGTTATTTACGAAATCGGAGGCGGCATTCAATACGGAAAGGAATTTAAGGCAGCACAAACCGGGGGTCCATCCGGCGGATGCCTTACAAAAAAGCACCTCGACACTCCCATCGATTACGATAACCTGATCGCAGCAGGTTCAATGATGGGTTCAGGCGGACTTATCGTTATGGACGAGGACGACTGCATGGTCGCCATAGCCAGGTTCTACCTCGAGTTCACAGTTGAGGAAAGCTGCGGAAAATGCTCGCCTTGCCGCATCGGCAATAAAAGGCTGCATGAAATTCTCGGAAAGATCACCCAGGGTAACGGAACGATGGAGGACATCGACAAACTGCGCAATCTGGGCCAGGTTATAAAAGACACCTCGCTTTGCGGATTAGGACAGTCCTCCCCCAACCCGGTACTTTCAACTCTCGATAACTTCATGGAAGAGTACCTGGAACATGTAAAGGATAAAAAGTGCCGTTCGAAAGTCTGCAAATCCCTCATGCAATACCTGGTACTTCCCGATAAATGTATTGGTTGCACATTGTGTGCACGTAACTGTCCGGTGAACGCCATCAGCGGAGAACGCAAACAGGCACACTTCATCGACCAGGAAAAATGCATCAAATGCGGAGCCTGCATGGAAAAATGCAAATTCAACGCAATTATTATCAATTAAGAAAAGGAACGTTATGAACACGATTAAACTGATCATTGACGGAAAGACCGCAGAGGTTCCTGAAAATACAACGCTTTTAAAGGCAGCCAAGACCGTTGGCATCGATATACCTACCCTTTGTTACTTCGAACTGAAGGACATGAACATTGAAAACCGTCCGGGCGGATGCCGCGTTTGCGTGGTTGAAGTCAAAGGGAGACGGAATCTCGCACCAGCCTGTAATACCATGGTAGCCGAGGGTATGGAAGTTTACACGCATAACATCAGGGTATTGAACGCACGCAGAACCGTTCTGGAGCTCATACTATCAGACCATCCTGCTGAATGTCTTACCTGTGCCAAATCCGGAAATTGTGAGCTCCAGAGTATGGCACAGCAACTTGGCGTGAGGGAAATACCTTACCAGGGTGAGCAGTCGAAGTACCGTAAGGATACTTCGCCTGCTATCATCCGGGATGTGGATAAATGTATCATGTGCCGCCGGTGTGAAATGATGTGTAATGACGTTCAGACGGTAGGCGCTCTGAGCGCAGTCAACAGAGGCTTTATGGCAGTGGTGGCCCCGGCATTCGAAATGAATCTCGAGAAATCTACCTGTACTTACTGTGGACAATGTGTATCTGTTTGCCCCACCGGTGCCCTTACCGAAGTTGACCACTCGCGCAACGTAATTAATGCACTCGCAGATCCTACTAAGACAGTTGTTGTTCAGACAGCACCTGCCGTCAGAGCTGCTTTAGGAGAAGAATTTGGCCTCGAGCCAGGCACCCTTGTAACGGGTAAGATGGTCGCCGCATTACGACGACTTGGATTTGACTATGTATTCGACACTGACTTCGCCGCTGACCTTACGATCATGGAAGAAGGCACCGAACTACTCGACCGTCTTACCCGTTACCTCAAGGGTGATAAGAATGTGAAACTTCCCATCCTTACATCCTGCTGCCCCGGCTGGGTGAATTTCTTCGAACACAATTTCCCCGAAATGCGAGATATTCCATCAACCGCAAAGTCGCCCCAGCAGATGTTCGGGCCCATTGCCAAGGAATATTTCGGTAAAAAACTCGGCATAGACCGAAAGAACATGGTCGTGGTCTCCATCATGCCCTGCCTTGCGAAAAAATATGAATGCCAGCGTGATGAGTTCAAGGTTAACGGCGACCCCGATGTGAATTATTCGCTTTCAACACGCGAACTCGCCGCTCTCATCAAAGCATCGAATATTGACTTTAATTCCCTGCCTGCGGATGATTTTGACAACCCCCTCGGAGAGTCTACCGGCGCCTCTGTCATTTTCGGTACAACCGGCGGGGTGATTGAAGCCGCATGCCGTACAGCATATGAACTGTACACCGGAAAAAAACTCGAGAAGGTCGATTTCAAAGAACTCCGCGGACTTGAGAATGTTCGACATGCCACTATCGATTTCGACGGACTACCTATCAACATTGGGATAGCTCACGGATTAGGCAATGCCCGCAAACTCCTTGAAGACATACGTGACGGGAAAAGCCAGTTTCATGCCATCGAGATCATGGCTTGTCCGGGCGGCTGCATTGGCGGGGGCGGACAACCCTTCCACCACGGAGATTCTGCTATCATCAAAGAAAGAGCTGCAGCACTTTACCGCGAAGATGCGGGCAAACCCATCCGCAAATCCCATGAAAATCCGTTCATACAGGAACTTTATAAAGAATATTTAGGAAAACCCTGCGGGGAAAAATCGCACCACCTGCTGCACACGCATTACTTTGACAAGAGTGCGGGAGTTTTTGTAGAGGAATGATTGAAGGATTGAAGGATTGAAGGATTGAAGGACAGAAGGATTGAAAGATTTAAGGATTGAAGGACAGAAGGATTGAAGGATTGAAGGGTTGAATTAGGGGAAGAACAAAAAGATAATATGCTAAGAAATACTTCACTTGTATGAAAACTCATCCCAGAAAAAAAATCCTTCATTCCTTCTGTCCTTCATTCCTTCATTCCTTATAAAACAACGCATAATGCAATAAAACAATGGCCAAGATAAAATTATCGGAAAAGAAGATACGGGAGCTGAAGGATGTTTGCAAGTCATTCAGCAACGAAAAAGGTGAACTCATTAATGTCCTGCATAAGGCCCAGGGGCTGTTCGGCTACCTTCCTGCCGAAGTCCAGGAGATCATTTCAAAAGAGCTTAATGTCTCTGTTGCCCATGTTTACGGAGTTGTAACCTTCTATTCATTCTTTACCATGCAACCAAAAGGCATACATCCCGTGTCAATATGTTTGGGAACTGCCTGTTACGTTCGTGGAGCCGAGAAAGTTCTTGAAGAGTTCAAACGCCAGCTAAGCATACAGGTCGGTGAAACCACTCCCGACGGGAAATTCTCACTGAGCTGCCTGAGGTGCGTTGGCGCCTGCGGTTTAGCGCCGGTGGTAATGGTAGGTGAAAAAGTTTACGGCCGCGTGGCTCCCGACGGGGTAGCCGACATCATAGCGGAATACAATACTTAAGATTGGTTTTTTGGTTAATACTTGATGTGTGGCCCGCAGTCGTTCGTGACTGCGGGCTTTTTATTACCTGACTATGTATAAAGTCGTGTGTATAAGACTCAACACCAAGATTCTGAAGATCATATTATAATTTATTGTAATGTTCCTGACATAAAAATTTGGTATTTTTACCTCCAGGTCAGACAATCCCGAAATGCTGAATTCTCTTGAAAAATCAAAACATCATCTTTTCATAGTAGCAGTTCTTTCATTGATCTCTGCCATACTATTCTTGTTAAGCAGCACTGTTAAACCTTATGGATTTTTTATCGATGAGCTCTATTTTATAGCTTGTTCAAAACATTTGGCATGGGGATATGTTGACCAGCCTCCTCTTTCTATCGCTCTTTTGTGGCTGATGCAGTTCCTTTTTGGCAGCAGTATTTTTGTGATCAGAATTTTACCGGCTCTCAGCATTGCAGCAACTGTCTTTATCACTGGTTTGATTGCCCGTCGATTGGGCGGAGGCCTTGCCAGCATATTACTGTCGGGATTGGGAGTCATGATCATGCCGGTTTTTCTGATTTTCGGCAGCTTTTATTCGATGAACTCATTTGAACCCCTTATCTGGACAACGATCGTGTTCTTTGTGTTGAAAATGATCCAGGAGAATCGTCCGCAATATTGGCTTCATATCGGAACACTTATGGGTTTAGGACTGGAAATGAAACACACCATGGTTCTTTATGGGGCCGGACTTCTTATAGGATTTATATTCACCGATAAGCGGAAGCTTTTATTCAGCAGATGGATTCTCTTGGGCGGCCTGGCCTGTTTCCTGATCATTCTACCAAACCTGATCTGGCAGATTCTACATCATTTTCCATCCCTGGAACTATACAGGAATTCGTTCGGCTCGAAAAACATTAGTAAAACCTACCTTCAGGTGCTCATTGAACAAATTGTATTTGCCAATCCTTTCAGTTTTCCTTTATGGATTACAGGACTGATTTACCTTGCCTTCCCGGGGGGGAAAAGATACAGGCTATTTCTCTTTGCCTTTATTTTTTTAATGTTGCTGATGCTGGCTGGACATTCGAGCCGCCCCGACCGTATTTCATCAATATACACGTTTTTCATGGCATCAGGGGCAGTTGCGATTGAACAACATCTGCAATCTTTCTGGCGACGACTAACCCTGGCATCACTGGCAATTCTAATGGGTTTGGGGGGTATCATTCTGGCTCCTGTCTTTTGTCCGCTGTTACCTCCTGCCATTCTGAAACACCATATTTCGCGGCTGGGTCTTAAGTTTGATATCGAAGAAGGGAAGAAAGGCGAACCCATCCCCCAATGGCTGGCCGACCGGATTGGATGGGAGGACCTGGCTGTTCAGGTATCACAGGTGTATCATTCGCTTCCTGAAGATGAACAACGGAATGCAGTCATTATCTCCTCAAATTACGGCGAAGCGGGGGCACTTGAATATTATGCGCCGGGATTAGGATTACCTAACGTATATTCGACGCATAACAGCTATCACAGCTGGGGCCCACCTTCCGACACGGTTCATGTTTACATCGGCGTTTTTATCGATGTTGAAACAGTGAGGCAGAAATTTGAAAGAGTGGATGAGATTTCGGTATTTCATTGTGCCGACTGCACCAGACCTCAAAGGAATATTCCAATCTATATATTGCGTGGCCCAAAATTTTCAATGGAAAAAGAATGGGTAAATTTCAAGTTTTATCACTAAACCAAAACATTTTACACCATGGAAAACACCGACAAAATCATCGCTGCCATGAAAAAGGCAGGAGCACCGGTTAGCGCCGGACAGCTTGTTGAACTTACCGGCATCGACCGCAAGGAAATTGACAAGGCGATGAAAAAACTTAAAACTGACGGTAGTATTACTTCGCCAAAGAACTGTTATTGGATCCCGGCAAAATAAGTCGATTGAATTGACACTAATAAACAATCCCCTGCCGAAAGATAAGAGGGGATGTTAAACATGAAAGAGGTCTTTATTCCTGCTTTTTAAGCGGACAATTGAACATCCAGCTGAAGCCGAATTTATCGGTGAGCGTTCCGAAACGGTCGCCCCAGAATGTATCCTGCAGTTGCATTGTAACTGTTCCTCCTGCAGCCAGCTTGTTGAAGCATTGTTCCATCAAGGCTGCATCATCGAATCCCAGGACTTCTTTGTAAAAGTTGATGGCTTCTTCACAGTTGCCGTCAAACATAAGATATGGTGTAAGATATAACATGGTTGTTGGTTGTTGGTTGTTGGTTATTGGTTTATAGCTGTTTATTGTTTAAACTTAATCTAAATAACTAGGCGGAAGGTGATTTATTGGAAGCTTTGAAAGTATTGTTTACAATTCGAGGTTTATTTTTGCCAAAGAAGAACCATCAAGCATGTTAAAATAAAGGAGGGGAGCTGCTGGCTTTTGCTCAAATCGGTTAGATAGATTTTCATGCTTATTTGTTTTCTAGAGAATTACAAAAAGAAGAAAACTATACATCGGTTTTCGAAAGTCTTTTTACTTTTTATTCACTTTCGATTGTTAATCAATGAAATACCAATTAATTATAGAATTTTAAACAGACTCTAAGAGCCATTGAACATATTTGTCTAAAAAGCTGATTATATGCTATTTAGATGTAAGTTATAAGAAACTTATAAGATAATTATTCCCAATTTAGTTGACATAAAGCGCATGGTGAAGGTATATTTGATTTGAATAGTTAACACAGATTATGCCATGAGAAAAAAAACCACTCTTCTTAGCATTACATTCTTAAGCATAATAATGCTGATAGTATCTGCAATTAGCATTTCTTGCAAGAAAAAGGATATCGAACCGGTACCATCCCCTACCCCTCAGCCTACACCCGACATGAAGACCAATAAACCTTTTGAATATCGTTTGCTTAAAATGCAAAATTCCTATGAAATCTCTCATAGCAAAGATTTCCCGGCCTATGCTATCAGAAGGATGAATTTGGGTGTGGTTGGCGGAGAAGATCCTGCGATACCGGTTTTTGAAATAGGCGAATTGTTATACGATATAGGCGACCAAATTTCCACAGATCATCATTTTCAAGCTATCAACAATGATCTTGTTACCATTCAAAATCAAATTTCAGCTTTATCAGCAGAAATGCAGCAATTGGCAACTCAATTGACAATTGATGTCGACGATATCATGAATCAAATGAACACTCTTTCGTCAGAGATCTATGTAACCAATATTAAAACAGCCTGGAGCGAGGGTGAACCGTTCGAAAACCTTAGGGACTTTTCCAACGCAGCTTCGAATTTTGAAAAAGATCCAAATAACCCGGACAATATCGCAAACATGAATCAGGCCAGAGCGGGTATTAATCACTATGCCGTTGACGAATGCCTTAACACCTCTTCAAGTTATTACATGCCTCTCTCGATTAATGGCTTAAATGATTTATTAATGGGATCTACCCATCCCATGCGAATTTTTGTTAAAACAATTCTTGATAATGTAAACAAGAGCAATGTTCAAATCAACGATTACTCCCAAGCACTTCAAGCTTATGGACTACTAGAATCATACTTTTTGTCATATATTACGTATCAGACCCAGGCTCTAATAATAAACATTAATGCAGAGATGGTTAAGGATTCTTCGGGTGTCACTGCAAAAGAATATATCCATGACCAGTATGCACCTATTATCACAGAAGAAGTAACCGAATTCTTTCGCTGTGTCGACATTCTTTATAAAAATCTTAATGACTACAGGTTAAGCATTCAAAATGGCGTTTTTCAATTAGACCGTTTTAACCATGACATGTCTTATCTTAATTACGGTATTGCCCCGGATGGTATTTGGATTAACGCTCTTGCCAGGGCACAATTTGTTTCAAATTTGCTGTTTGAAGGCTTGGGCTTGCCCTACCCGGTCATGTGCGGATATATTCTCACTCCATGGAATTACACCAATGGTCATTCCCCAATTGTCAATCAGTTAACTCTTGCTTTTGACAATGGACATTCAGGCATCAAACTGAATGCAAGCCAAGATTCCAGCCGGATTCCATATACTTATTGGACAGTGGGAAATGATAACGCAACCTGCACACCCGATAATGTTTGGTATACATACAGACTCGGAACACTGAACCAGCCTGACCCCGGCTGGGCTGCCAACGAAGAGATCGGCATAACCATTCAAGATAATGGTTATTACACTCCATGGGCACATGCTGTCCCCATTAAGGGAAGTGTAAAAACGATGTATTACAACCCAAGGGATCCTTCAGAAACTTCAACGACTTACACCAGTGAGTGCAACATTCAATTTGGTTACTTCTCCGTATCATGGCCATGGGGATATATGTACCTTTCAGATTTTCAACATTCAAACTGGCACTCAGACCTTGTTTCGATCTGGCATTACCTAGGCCCATCCAAGAAATCCTATGCGCCCACGAGTCCATTCTTTTGCTGTTATAGTACGGAAACAAACGATGGTTATTTATATAATTATATTCCTAAATACTCGTATCCAAGTGATTACTTTGGAAGGGTAGACTTATCATATAGTGGTTCCTTATCGGCACAATCCTATGCTGCACTGGGAGACCAAAGGTATTGCAATGTCCAGGCAGAATTCAAAACAAATTACCTGCCTAACTCGGAATTGCAGGGTTGGGGCGGTTATTCTGTAATTTATAACACGAATTATGCATATATCACGAATACACAACAATCTATCTATATATCTATTGGAACCCAGCGTGTTGCAGATGTTAAAGCTCCCAATGGGCAAAGTTATTATGCCTATTGGGATATTTGGTATGGTAATTGGCAATCTGGCCCTCAAAATAATTGGGTTACCGAATCAGGTTTTGGGACTCCTGGGATCCCTGCTAAATCCACACCTTGTATGTCAACAATATTAACATGCGACAATGTTTTAGGAACGTGGACAGGAAATTATTCGACAGTCTTTAAATACCAATATGTTTATACTGGATTCTGGAACATTGGGAAATAAAACTTCCGTACCTTTAAACCCATGAAAAAATTAAAAATCAGACCTTCGATATTTTTATTTCTTCTCACCTTCCTGATCACCCTCAGATGCAGCGCTCAATCAGCTGAACCATGGACATCTAACGAACTGATCGAGCCGGCGGCCCTGGCGAATATGATCAAGGATGCCAAGGCCCAGAAACCAGTGATTTACAATATCGGTCCGCTTGCAGGGATCAAGGGATCCATTACTATTGGCCCTGCACGCGACCCCGCTAATATGGGTAAATTGCGCAAGGCTCTGGTCTCAGTTCCTAAAGACAAAATGGTGGTGATTTACTGCGGATGTTGTCCGTTCAGAAACTGCCCGAACATCCGTCCAGTCTTTGCTCTGTTGAAAGAACAGGGCTATAAAAATGCCAGGTTGCTGAACCTGTCGCAGAATCTCAAAGTTGACTGGACTGATTACGGTTACCCGATGGAGTAGTTGTTTGGTTCTTGGTTCTTGGTTCTTGGTTCTTGGTTCTTGGTTCTTGGTGATTGGTTCTTGGTTCTTGGCTCTTGGTTCTTGGTTCTTGGTTCTTGGCTCTTGGCTCTTGGTTCTTGGTTCTTGGCTCTTGGCTCTTGGTACTTGCTTTCAACCAATCACTAATCACCAATCACCAATCACCAATCACTAATCACCAATCACCAATCACCAACAACTAATAAAATTTCATCGAAACTTCTTTCATGAATTTTTCGTCGAGGGTTCGGGCGATGCGGTGAACCACAGTGCGGCGGAGCTCCAGTTCCATAGGCAGGGTCGGATCCTGGTGTGCGACGTTGATATTGGTGCCGACGAGAAAGTGTATTTCATCACTTTCAAGAATCGCTTTTATGATCTGGTCGGCCGGACCGTTACCAAGTTCATATGAGGAATTTACCTTTTTTAAAAGTTCGCTCGCCTTACTGAGGGTGAGAATCCCCTCGGTTATCAGATCCACTCCATCCATATGGGAAACAGGAGGCAGGTCGGGATCGGTCATCAGATTCGTGTCGGTGATCTCTTTTCCCCATTCCCTTGCAATCATATCGGCTGTGGTTGCTCCTGATATAATCTTGCGGCCTTCAAACTGCTGAAGCATGCCTGCAAACATGGCGTCGTTGGCCGGGTCAACGGGCGGACCGCTGCAAATCATGAGTTTGCGGGGTTCACGGTAATAAATGATAGCGCAGGAGATGTCGTCCCGGGGATGGAAGCCATCATTCAGGTTTGCCCGATCAATGACTTTTGAAGCAAGCTTGTCGGCCGAGATATCATGTTCCTCCTGTATGGCATCTGCAATGAGCTTTTCAAGGTTCTCCTGTCCGAAACCCAGAGGATATTTATCTGATCCCAGTCCCGACTGCACCACCCCATCGGAACAAAAAATAATACGGTCTTCCTTGACCGGCCTGAAACTGGTAGTAAGCACCTCCTTACCTGCATGTTTCACACCTTCGAGCACCACCCCGTTCCATTTCGGTTCAAATGGCCTGCCTCCCCTGAAAAACAAGGTCTTTGGATTTTCGTACTCAAGGATCTTGACCTCGCCATCGATGTCGATATCGATGATAGTAAAGGTCGAATAATTCATTTCTTTAACGCTGTCGACAGGCAGTGTATTCATAATAGTCTCGGCAATCGCCTCAACGCCTTTATGCTCCTGTGTAAGATTCAGTGCGAGGGTGGATGTGAGAATGGCCAGTATATTCGCTTTGATGCCGTGGCCCATGCCGTCGCTGAGTACCGCAATGATCCGCCCTTCCTCCCTTATCTTCCGGGTATAGAAAACATCCCCGCAAACCCTCGCATCGCCATGGTTCTTTTGTTTGCAAACGACTTCGATATAGAATTTTTCGTCCATGCCCGGCGCTTACTTCCTGTTCTGCGACTGATGCGACTCGATGATGGCGTTCAGCATCTGCTCTGTTTTGGCAGCCCCTTCGCCCAAGAGGAATGCGATCTTCTGCACCATATCGAAATTCTGGTCAATCACCTCCTTCATGCGGGTAATGATCTGCTCTTTGTAAACCTCCGGCATATACATATCGCGGATGATGCCTCCTACAAACTTCTTTGTCCTCAAGGGAAATACCGACACATTCAGCGTACCATTCCCATACTGCACGTCTTTACGTTCTACACTCTCATCCGCAGTCAGTACAAATGAAAATATTTTGTAAAAATGAATGGGCAGAAGGGATTTCAGGTCGGCACCTGCAAGTCCGGGTATCACCTCGTCGACCATGGCAGCCTCCTCGCCGAGGATCCTTATAAACGCCTTGTTGGCATGGAGTATCCTGAGATTTTCGTCCACGATGACCACTCCCGAAACAAGCTGTTGCAGCATGGCTGAGATCAGTGCAGAAGTTTCGACCTGGCTTTCCTTCTCATGCTTGGCATTTTCTTCGCTCAGCCTCAGAGCTTCCTGTGTTTTCGCGAGTTTCTCATTGGTAGTGCGAAGGGTCCTGATATATTCCTGGCGGTTTCTCCCGCTGAAAACATGGCACATATCGGTGGTGGCCAGCCCCTGTGCAATAGCGACCGCAAACTCGCGGCAATTGGTGTAGCCGCATGATTCACAGCCGATGTCATTCTCTTTCTGGTCCTGGCGGTTGATCATCTTCAGCACTTCGTCAATTTTTTCTTCCGACGGTTTTGGCAGCCTCTGGTCATCGGCCCTGAATTCCCTGCCAAGGTTAAAACCGGCAAAGCTGCTTATGTCGTTCTGCCATTCGGCCTGGTCGAGGGACTTCAGCCTCTTGTTTGCATAGTCGGTGACCAGGGTGTGCCTGAGAAATTTTTCTCCTCCCTGTGAAGTACCGGGACCCATAAGGCAGCCGTCGTCATAAAAAATATTAAAATGACGGCGGATGAGGTCAATGCGGCTGTCAAACTCCTTGACCGCATTCAACATGTTATTGCGGCCCTCAGTCGTGATGATGTTGCCGCTGAGCAGGTTCTCGCTGATATCGACCGACTGGAGGATGCCGTTACTTATCGGGTATAGTGAACCCTTATTCCCAAGCGGTGCATCGAACTCTGAAAACTCAAGATGGCTTTCGCGAATATTGAATTCAATAAAAAGGTTCCTGAGCTCAACAAAGGTAAGTACGGCATCGATTTTCCCGTCGCCTTCAAACCTCAGGGCTTCGTCTTTTGCTGCGATGCAGGGGCCTATCACCACTACCTTTATATCGTTGCCATAACGCTGCCGCACAACTTTTGCGGTGGCAACCATTGGTGGTACCAGGGGGGCCAGGTTACTGATCAGTTCGGGATAGTACTTTTCGATGAAGAACACCATGGCCGGACAGTTGGCCATAAGGTGGTACTTCCCTCTGAAATCCTCGAGCAGCTCCTTATATGCAATGGCGACGAGGTCGACCCCGAATGAAACTTCGGTAACATAGGTAAACCCGAGGTTCCTGATCATCTGTACGAACTTGCGGTAGTCGGTAATATCATGAAATTCACCGGAGATTGCCGGATCACATATGGCTGCAACTTTTGCCCCCGAGGCGATCAGCTCTTTGGTCTCAGTGATGGAAGAACGATACGAAATTGAACCTGGAGAACATGACTGGAAACAACTTCCGCATCCAATACATCGTTCAGGTATGATCGAGGGGAACTCTGTTGTTATATCCACCCGTATTGCTTTTACCGGGCAAACCCTCACACAGGAATAGCATTTTATACAGGTTTCGTGATGGATTTCGAAGAGGGGAGCAGTTGTCATACAGGTCAAAATTACAAATATATCAGCTCTTTCGACAAGCTTTCTGGTTTTTTTTCGATACTTTAGCCAAACGATTTTATTGTTTATTTGTTAACAATGCTAAATTTTTCACAATAAATATTTTTACAATCGGAAATATTACCTTATTTTTGTATGTTGTTGAATGTATGGTTTGTTGAATCAAGAACCAGGCAGAGACATGAAAACATAATCAAGATTCTATATGGATCATATTTTTGAGAAGTATGCACTGAAAAAAACCGAGAACCTGATCCCCCTCCTTCAGGACATTCAGCTTGAGCATGGTTATCTTACTGATGAAATCATCGAAAAAGTTTCGGCACATCTGAGCATTCCCACCAACAAAATATACGGGGTTGCTACGTTCTACGACCAGTTCAGGTTTAAACCAAAAGGGAAATATCATATCCAGGTTTGCAGGGGGACTTCATGCTACCTCTGTACATCATCATCCTACCTGAGGGAGATAGAGAAGCTCATCAAGATCCAGGCAGGCGGGGTTAGCAGGGATAAAAAATTCAGTCTTGAAACTGCAAATTGCATGGGAGGCTGCAGCCACTCTCCGGTCATCAGGATCAACAGTACCTATTATCACAATCTTGGCATGAGCGATCTCAGCAGGATAATTAAGACACTGAGAGAAAAAACCGAGTAGTATGACAGCAAGGGAAATTAGCTATAACAAAGAGTTCCTGATCGAGAAGGTCATAAAGAACTATTCGGGGATCTTCGATAAAGATACCACCGAAAGACTGTCGGTGATACGGCGCGATAAAGTCAATAAACCTGTAATTTACATAGGGACAGGAACTTGCGGAATAATTTCAGGCGTACTTATTTCACTTGAAAAGGTTAAACAATACCTTACTGAAAATAATGTAAACGCTGAGGTCATTGAAGTCGGATGCCATGGATTTTGCTCTGCAGAACCTGTCCTCGATATCCAGTTGCCAGGCAAGACAAGGATTTCATTCAGGAATGTCACCGGAGACAAAGTGGAGGACGTTCTGAATTCAGCACTGAATCATACTGTTCTGCCTGAACAAGTTCTGGGGCAGTACAAACAGCAAGGCCTGGAGGAGTGGCCGAATGTGCCGATGCTGGAACAAATCCCCTGGTTCAGCAGCCAGAGAAGGCATATCCTTAAAAACGCCGGTATAATCAGCCCTTCTTCCATCGAAGACTATATTGTGAAAGGCGGTTATAAATCATTATATAAAACAGTACTTAACTACCCCGCCGACAAGATTTGCGAGATTGTTGAGCAAAGTGAGTTAAGGGGCCGCGGAGGCGGAGGTTTCCCCACGGGGAAAAAGTGGAAGATCGCCCTTGACACGGCTGGTGACCAGAAGTACATGATCTGCAATGCTGATGAAAGTGATCCCGGAGCATTTATGGACAGGGCTATCATTGAAAGTGATCCGCACCGGGTTATCGAAGGCCTGGCAATCGCATCTTATGCGATCGGGGCGAGCCAGGCCATAATATACGTCAGGACCGACTATGAGAATTCGTTGAATATCCTGGAGTCAGCAATTGCCCAGGCTAAAGCATATGGGTTCCTGGGTGAAAATATTTTCGGAAGCGGTTTTAAGCTTACTATATTTGTCCGTCAGGGTGCAGGCGCATTTGTTTGCGGTGAAGAAACAGCCTTGATCAGCAGCATTGAAGGACGAAGAGGGCTCCCGAGATCCAAACCTCCCTACCCTGCCGAAAAGGGCCTTTGGAGTCAACCTACAGTAATCAATAATGTGGAAACCCTCGCGAATATTCCCGGTATCCTCGAAAATGGCCCGGTATGGTTCAAGACATTGGGAACCAAGTCGTCAAAAGGGACCAAATTGTTTTCAATAGCCGGTAAATCAGTTCATACCGGGTTTATTGAAGTACCTATGGGGATCTCTTTCAGTGAAATCATTAATGACATTGCAGGAGGCGTGAGAGACTCCAGGTCACTGAAGGCTGTGCAGCTGGGAGGGCCTTCGGGAGTCTGCATTCCACCTGAAGATATGGGTACTTCAATCGATTTTGAGGATCTTGCCGAGATTGGTGCAACACTTGGTTTGGGTGGGCTTATCGTTCTTGACGACAAAACCTGCATGGTTAACCTGGCGAGGTATTTCATCGATTTCCTTCAGAATGAGAGCTGCGGCAAGTGCATCCCATGCAGGGAAGGCACCAGGCAGATGCTCGACATACTTGAAAGTATTACCAAAAGGCCAAAAGAAGAAACCACCCATGAGACCCTGGAACGTTTTAAAGGTGTAGTGCAGCTTGAGAACCTCGCCAATATCATAAAAGATACTTCACTTTGCGGACTTGGACAGAATGCGCCGAACCCGGTTTTAAGCTCATTGAAATGGTTCAGGGAGGAATTCGAAGAACATATCTTTGACCGCCGCTGTGCGGCCGGCGTTTGCCACGATCTCCGAAGCTTCTTCATTGATGTCGATCTCTGCAACGGCTGCAACATCTGCCAGAAGAAATGTCCGGAGAACGCCATCGTGGGTTCTGTCAAAATGCCTCATTTCATAATCGAATCAAAATGTACCGGCTGCGGATTATGTTTTGATGCATGTAAATTCGGCGCAATCTATTTTAAATAAAAGGGAGTATGCTTCTGAACATAGAAATCAACGGGCAGCAGGTCAGCGCCAAACGAGGCGAGACCATTCTTTCTGTCCTGAACCGTGTCGGTGTTAAAGTACCCACGCTTTGCTACCTGAGCAGTCTTTCTCCCACCGGCGCCTGCCGTATGTGCGTAGTTGAAATCGAAGGATTACCTCATCTTGTCCCTGCCTGTTCCCACCAGGTTGAAGAATGGATGCAGATCCACACACATTCCCCGAGGGTCCTTAAAGCAAGAAAAAGCCTTGTGGAACTCCTCCTGGCAAACCACCCGAATGATTGTCTCTATTGCGACAGGAACGGGACCTGCGAACTCCAGGCCCTGTCGGAAGAGTTGCAGGTAAGGGACCGTAAATTTGTCAACAGGCATAAACCTGTTCAGATCGACAAAGCCTGCCCTTCCATCCAGAGAGACCCTGCAAAATGCGTTCTCTGCGGACGATGCAGCAGGGTGTGTAATGAGATTGTAGGCGTGTCGGCAATTGATGCGATAGGAAGAGGTGCACATACAAGGATAGGCACTACCTATAACAGGGGTCTTAATTTCAATGCCTGCGTAAAATGCGGACAATGCATACTTGCCTGTCCTACCGGGGCAATAACTGAAAGAAAGGCCCTCAACCAGGTCCTTGAAGCACTTGGTAATCCAGAACTTTACCCGGTCGTCCAGTTTTCACCCACCGTTCCGGCTGCAATAGCAGAGGAATTCGGGCTGAAATCAAATAAAGACATACTTAACCTTCTCCGCGCTGCGCTGAGAAAACTTGGTTTCAGGCAGAGCTTCGACACTTCGCTGGCCGCTGATATTTGCATCATGGAAGAAGCAGCAGTCTTTCTGGAACGCTGGCCTAAAAACAGGTCCATGCCATTCCTTACTTCCTGCTGCCCTGCCTGGACGAGATATGTCCAGGTGTTCAGACCCGAATTTGCTGCCAATCTTTCACCGGTTAAATCACCACAGCTGATCATGGGAACCCTGATAAAACAGTATATTACAAGCAGCGCAGGCATTAAAGCCGAGAAAGTGTTTGTGGTGTCGGTGATGCCCTGTACTGCGAAAAAAGCTGAAGCAGAATTCAGCAGCGGGGAAAGCAAAGATGTTGACGCAGTCATTACCCTGAGAGAACTGACAAGGCTGATCAGGTTGCTTGGGATCGAATTCAGCAGCCTGGAGCCAGAACCAACCGACAATGCATTCAACATGAGCAGTTCTTCGGGAAGACTTTTCGGGGTATCGGGAGGGCACCTTGAGGGTCTCATGAGGACCATACACTTCATGAGCACATCCCAGGAACTTCAACCTGTGAAAATTCAGGATCTGCGAGGATTAAAACCGAAAAAAGAAGCAAGGATCAGGATCCAGAAGGTACCGGTTAATGTTGTCGCTGTAAGCGGACTTGCGAATGCCATTGCCCTGCTTGATGAGGTTGCAAACGGAAGAGATGGTATTCAAATCATCGAGGTGATGGCCTGTCCGAATGGCTGTATCAACGGAGGCGGGCAGAAGATTTGCTCTGACGAAAAAAATCTGAAAACCAGGATGAAATACCTGTATGACGTTGACGAAGAGGAGATCGTCAAAGTAGCACATAAAAACCCTGCCCTGACCGATACTTTCGACCGTTTCCTTTCGAAGCCCAACAGCCCGAGGAACCAGGAACTTCTTCACACGAATCACGTAAAATAAGCAGACCATGAGCAACGCATATCACCGACAGCTTGTTTTTACAGTAAAAGATAAATGCCGTGTTTGTTATACCTGCGTAAGAGAGTGTCCGGTCAAGGCCATCAAGATTATCAGGACCCAGGCTGAAGTGATAAACGAACGCTGTATAGGATGCGGTAACTGCGTCAAGGTGTGCAGCCAGGGAGCCAAGTATCCCCTTCGTTCGATAGATGAAGTCAACACCCTCCTGAAGTCCGAAAAGAAAATTGCAGCCTGTATTGCTCCGAGCTTTCCCGCCGAGTTTACCGATATCCCCGACTATCGCAGGCTTATCGGTATGATCAGGATGCTGGGATTCGATTATGTGTCTGAGGTTGCATTCGGGGCCGATATGGTTGCAGGGGAATATGAGAAAAGAATACTGAACAGTAATAATGAAGGGCATATCAGTTCCGACTGTCCGGCGATAGTTTATTTCATAAGGCATTACCATCCTGAACTGGTTGGCAACCTCGCCCCAATCGCGTCTCCCATGCTGGCCATGACCAGGATCATGAAAAAGAAATACGGTGAAGAACTGAAGGTAGTCTTCATTGGCCCCTGCTTCGCAAAAAAAGCCGAATCAGATGAGGTCGACGAAGTTCTTACGTTCAGAGAACTCAGGGAAATGTTTGATGCCCAGGGCATCAGTCAGGAATCGGCAGTGTCTTCTGATTTTGATCCCCCTGTCAGCTGGAAGGGGGCGATCTTTCCCATCAGCAGGGGACTTTACTTTACAGCGAATTCAAAAGAAACCATTCCGGAGGAACAGGTCGTTGTGGCCGAAGGACGCGTGAATTTTAAAGAGGCTGTGAGGGAATTCGAAGAAGGGCTCATCCGCAACAAGCACCTTATGCTACTTTGCTGCGACGGCTGTATCATGGGCCCGGGAACATCTCCCGGCGGGAAAAGGTTTGCAAGAAGCGCTGCCGTGGGCGACTATGTGACAAAGAAACTCAAATCGGTGAATATTGCCGAATGGAAGCAACAGGTAAAGGAATTCGAAGATATTGACTATACCCAGCAGTTTACTCCTGAAGACAGGAGGTTTGAGATACCTGCCGAAGACAGGATACTGGAAGCCCTGCATGCCATGGGCAAATTTAAGCCGGCCGACCATTTGAACTGCGGTACATGCGGATACGATACCTGTGTTGAACATGCAATTGCCATAGTGAAAGGCCTTGCCGAGACAGAGATGTGCCTGCCGTACACGATTGAAAAACTGCATGACTCAATCAGCAATCTGAACGTTTCAAACGAAAAACTTGCTAAAGCCAAACAGGCCTTGCGTCAGTCGGAAAAACTGGCACATATGGGGCAGCTTTCGGCAGGCATCGCTCATGAACTGAACAACCCGCTTGGAGTGATCACCATGTACTCAAACATCCTGATCGATGAGGCAGCTGAGAATGATCCGGTAAGAGAAGACCTGAAACTGATTGCCGAACAAGCTGAGCGTTGTAAAAAGATCGTCAGCGGACTGCTGAATTTCGCGCGGAAGAACCAGGTTAACCTGAGCGAGACTGATACAGTTAAATTTGCAAGGCATAGCGTTGATTCCATCATCAAGCCTCCTGAAATTGAAGTGGTTTTTGAAGCAAAAATCGCAAATCCGCAGGCCAGGCTCGATATTGACCAGATGATGCAGGTCCTTACAAACCTTGAAAAAAATGCGGTTGAAGCTATGCCGAAGGGTGGGAAGCTAACCATCGGCGTCGACGGGGATAATGAGGAAATCCGGTTTACTATTGCGGATACCGGAACCGGTATATCGAAGGAACATATGGATAAGATCTTCACACCTTTTTTTACCACCAAGGAGATGGGTAAAGGTACCGGGCTCGGACTGGCCCTGATCTATGGAATAGTAAAAATGCATAAGGGAAAGATCCATGTCGATTCCAATGATGATCCTGCTTCGGGACCTACAGGGACTACATTTACAATAACATTGCCAAGAGTTTAAAAATATGACCACTAAAAAGACTATCCTTCTGGTCGACGACGACCAGGATTACCTCTACCAGCTTAAGACCAGGGTCGAATCATTCGGGTTTCAGACCATACTTGCCGAGGGCCAGAAAGAAGCTGAAGCGCTCATCGAAAAAAGCAAACCCGACCTTGCCATCCTTGACCTGATGATGGAAAACGAAGACAGCGGGTTTATCCTTTGCTATAAGATGAAGAAGAAGTACCCCGATGTCCCTATCATCATTGCCACGGGAGTTGCTGCCGAAACAGGCATCACCTTCGACATTAATGACGAAAACAACAGGAAATGGATCAAGGCCGACCGTTTCCTCGATAAAGGAATACGCACTGAAATACTAAAAGAAGAAATCAACAAACTGCTGATCAAAATTAACAGCTGATGTTGTAGCAGGGAATTTTTAACTTATTTTTGATGTGATATAATTAACATGTCCACTCTCAAGATTCTTGTAATAGACGACGAACCAGGCATCCGAAGCGGTGTCAGCCGTATCCTGCGCAACTTCAGGGTGGATTATCCCTTCATGGAAGAAGCCTTCGACTTTGAGGTTCATGAAGCCTCAACAGGCGAAGCAGGGATTGAACATATAGAGTCAGATAAGCCTGACATTCTCCTGCTCGACAACAAATTACCCGGCATACAGGGCATAGAGGTCCTTGAATACATCCGCAAGAAGCAGATGAATATCATCGTAGTGATGATCACCTCATATGCATCCCTGGAGCTTGCTGTCAAAGCAACCAGTGACGGGGCTTACGATTTCATACCCAAGCCATTCACCCCTCAGGAGCTAAAGTCGTCAATCGAGAACATCACCAAGCGTGTGTTCCTGAAGAAAATGACCAACCGGCTGCAGGAATCGGGCAAGCAGATCAGGTTTCAGTTCCTGAGTGTACTCTCCCATGAGCTCAAGGCACCATTGAATTCGATCGAAGGATATCTTCAGATGATTAAAGAGCGGCAGGCAGGCCCACAGCTTGAAAGCTATGATTACATGGTCGACCGTATGCTTGAAAGGATCAAGGGAATGAGAACGCTTATCCTCGATTTGCTTGACCTTACCAAAGTCACATCCGACAAAGTAAAACGCGATGTGAAGGAGATTAACCTGGCCGATGTAGCCCGCATGGCCATCGATACAATGAGGCCTTATTCAATACAGAAAGACATCAGGCTGAACCTGCTTGGTGAAGATCCCTTGCTGATCATGGCCGACAACGAGGAGATGGAGATCGTGTTCAACAACCTCATCAGCAATGCTATAAAATACAATAAGGCTGGAGGATCTGTTGATTGCAAACTAAGCCGGACTGAAGATTGTGTTGAGATTGAAGTGGAAGACACCGGCATTGGTATGACCCAGGACGATATAAGCCGCATTTTCGACGATTTTGTTCGAATTAAAAATGAGAAGACAAGAAATATTACCGGCAGCGGCCTTGGGCTCGCTATTGTTAAAAAGCTAATCGACAACTATAAGGGGAAAATTGAGGTTACCAGCCAGCCGGATAAAGGCAGTACATTTAAAGTCAAACTTCCAATTGATAAGCCATGTTCATAAAAAACCTACCCCACAAGACTGTCGAACGTCTCAGTCAGTACCGCCGTGCCCTGCTCATGATCCTGTCGAAGGAGAAAACCCATGTGTTTTCGCATGAAATTGCGCAGATGCTTCATATAACCCCGGTTCAGGTAAGACGTGACCTTATGCTGATAGGGTATTCGGGTAACCTGAGAAAAGGATATGACATCAAGGAGCTGATCGACCTGATAGGAAAGATCATTGATTCGGAGCGCGGACAGAGGGTTGCAGTTGTCGGACTGGGGAACCTGGGAAAAGCTTTTATCAGCTATTTTAAAGGCAAACGTTCCAAATTAAGTATTATAGCGGCTTTCGATATTAATCCGGAGAAGATCAACAGGGTATTCGACGGAGTTCCATGCTATCACATTAACCAGATGACTGATATCATCAAGCAGAACAATATCTCAATCGGGATTATTTCGGTGCCTTCGGAACAGGCCCCCGAAATTGCCGAATCACTTGTTCTTTGCGGGATCAAGGGAATTCTGAACTATACGCCAAAGCCACTGAACGTCCCTGCCTATGTTTACCTCGAAGAGTACGACATGATCACTTCTCTTGAGAAAGTCGCATTCTTCGCCAAGAAAAACGACGAACGATTTAAGTAAAACCAAACGTGAGGATTTATAATAATTTTGATGAAGTCGGGGAAATCCGGAATGCAGTTGTGACCACCGGTTCCTTCGACGGAGTGCATATTGGACATAAGGTCATCCTTCAGCACCTGAGGAACCATGCTAACGAAACAGGGGGAGAAACCGTCCTGATCACCTTTCATCCCCATCCCCGCAAAGTCCTTTATCCTGAAACAGCCGGAAAAGGCCTTTACCTGATCAATTCCCAGAGGGAGAAGATTTACCTGCTTGAAAAAGCAGGGCTTGACAACCTTATCATTGTTGAATTCACCAGGGAGTTCTCGCAAATCACCTCTGTCGATTTTGTAAAGAACATTCTCCTGAACAAGCTTCATGCGAGAAAGATCGTCATCGGCTTCAACCATCATTTTGGGCACAACCGCGAGGGTGATTATGAAGCCCTGCGCAAACTCGGCATGGAAAGCGGTTTTGAGGTAGAAGAGATCCCCGAACAGGACATCCATAATGAATCTGTAAGCTCAACCAAGATCAGGAAATCCCTGCTCGAAGGGAACATGCAAAAAGCAAACGCATATCTCGACCATTTTTACCTGATCATGGGTCCTGCGAAACCAAGTAACATCCTGCTCGCCGAAATAGGATTCCCCAGCTATACCATCAGCATAGAGGAAGACTGCAAACTTGTTCCTCCCAACGGGGTTTATGCAGTAACAGTAGACGGTGGTTCGGAGCCTCAGAAAGGCATGTGTTTTGTGCGCAAGAACGAGGAATCACCCATCGACACCTTGGTTGAAGTGCATCTGACCGAAAACCAGGAAATACTTGACAACAAGATACTATCCCTCTATTTTCACAAACGTCTGAGGGAGGAAAAAACAATTGCAACTGTTGAAGATCTGAAGAAACAGCTGCAACTTGACAAATCCCAGATCGACGAACTCATTTTCTGATGAAAACCCCCGGCGACAATAGTATCAGGGTCACCTTTCTTGGCACAGGAACATCCATAGGTGTTCCCGTGATCACCTGTGACTGCCCGGTTTGCCGCTCTCCTGATCTCAGGGACAAGAGACTGAGAACCTCGGTGATGCTGGAGATTGGATACAACACATTTGTGATTGACTGCGGACCGGATTTCAGGATACAGATGCTGCGTGAGAATGTGAATAATCTTGATGCAGTGGTGTTCACGCATGAGCACCGCGATCACATTGCAGGGCTTGACGATATCAGGGCATTCAACTATGTGCTGAACAAAAAAATCGATATCTACGGCACACGCCAGGTCATGGAAGCAATACAGACCGAATTTCCTTATATCTTCTCGGAAGCCAGGTATTTCGGAGCTCCCCAGCTGACCATTCACAATATAGTCAACGAACCTTTTTCTATCAGGAATGTGGAATTCATCCCCATCGGTGTATTGCATGAAAAACTTCCGGTGACCGGATACCGTATCGGGGATTTCACTTACATTACCGATGCTTCAAGCATTTCAGAAAAAGAACTCGAAAAGATCAAAGGTTCGAAAGTGATCGTTCTGAATGCACTCCGAAACTCAAAGCATGTTTCACATTTTTCGGTTGGTGAAGCTGTTGAGATCCTTACCAAACTTCAGCCCGAGGCTGCCTATCTCACTCACCTGAGCCATTTTGTGGGACTGCATGAAACGGTCAACAGCAAGCTTCCCGATTTTATCAGGCTGGCCTATGACGGTTTAAAAATCACGGTTTAATATGCAGATCGATATCCTGACCTTGTTTCCCGGGATGTTTGAGGGTCCGTTTTCTCATTCGATCATTAAACGGGCGAAAGAAAAGGGCCTTGTGACGATCAACCTCTACGATATCCGGGACTGGTCGTTTAGCAAGCATAAAACAGTCGACGACTATGCTTTCGGAGGCGGAGCGGGAATGGTCATGATGGCCGAACCCATTGTGCGCTGCATTGAAGATCTTCAGTCGAAGACTACCTATGATGAGGTGATCTATATGTCGCCCGACGGGATCCTGCTTGATCAGAAAACTGCCAACAGGCTTTCTCTGAGCGGGAACCTGCTCATCCTCTGCGGGCATTACAAAGGTATAGATGAAAGGATACGCGAACATTTCATAAGCCTTGAGATTTCAATTGGCGATTATGTGCTGTCGGGAGGCGAGCTTGCCGCTGCCGTTCTCACCGATGCTGTTATACGACTTCTCCCCGGAGTGCTGAATGATGAAACTTCCGCCCTTTCAGATTCCTTCCAGGACAACCTGCTTTCACCCCCGGTATATACCCGTCCGGCCGATTTCAGAGGATGGAAAGTCCCCGATGTGCTTCTATCTGGAAATGACAAGGAGATCGTGAAATGGAAGCATGAGCAGAGCCTTGAACGCACAAAACAACGCCGGCCGGGATTGCTGGGCGAGATGTGATTGGTTGTTGGTTGTTGGGGATTGGGGATTAGGGGTTAGGGATTGGTGATTCGTCATTCGTCATTCGTACATCCTGCATCCCGCATCCTGCATCTTACAATCACTCATCCGCCCTCAAAAATAAAACAAGCATGATTTCCTTGGCGATTCAAAAAAAACTCATATATTTGCAAACTTTTTGTACAGAACCCCTTTAATTTTTCAGAAGTCATGAACAGAGCCGAGATCATTAAGTTTGTTGAGGATACAGTTATCGAGAAGAAGGAATATCCAAGGTTTAAAGCCGGTGACACCATCACCGTCCACTATAAAATCAAGGAAGGCAACAAGGAACGTATCCAGAATTTCCAGGGTGTTGTTTTACAGCGTTCAGGAAAAGGTATTAACGCCACATTTACAGTACGCAAGATCTCCGGCAACATCGGTGTGGAAAGGATTTTCCCCCTCTCCTCCCCTTTCATTGACAAGATTGAGGTAAATAAGCACGGGGTAGTTCGCAGGGCAAGGATTTTCTACATGAGGGAACTCAGGGGAAAGAAAGCCCGTATCAAGGAAGAAAGGAAGTAATCCTGAACATATTAAATGAAAAGAGGCCGTCTCATATGAGCGGCCTCTTTTTTTTCAGTTCATCACCATGCGGATGATCCCCGAGTCCTGTGTTTGCAGTATTGTTAGTGCCTGGGAGTAATTTAGTATGTTACGGATCACCGAATCGCTGGGAGAAACTTCCTTGCGGTTTTTCCTTAGTTTAGTGGAAAAAACGTTCTCCTTTGAAATTCTGGAATTCAAAGAATAAAGTGTAGCAGATTTCTTCATAGGCATACCGTTGATTTTTAATGACGTTCATGGTATGTAAACGGAGACCTTACCGGGCTTATTTTACAGGTTGGAAAAAAAAGTTGTTAAAAATAAAAAATGAATAGCGAATATAGAATATCGAACATTGAATTTTGAAGGATTAATTCGATATTCGAAATTCCTTGTTCAATATTCGACATTCCGTTCTTTCGGTTATACCGAAAGAATGACCTCATTATCCTTCACCAGCTTGCGCAGGTTGATCAAGGCGTAACGCATACGTCCTAGGGCTGTATTGATACTGACATTTGTAAGCTCGGCTATATCCTTAAAGCTCATATCGGCATAATGCCTGAGCACAAGTACTTCTTTCTGTTCTTTTGGCAGGTATTCGATCAGTTTTTTCACATCTTTATGAATCTGTTCGGTAATCATCCTCTCCTCAACCGATTCAACAGGAATCCTTACCTTTTCAAAAATATCATACTCGCTGCTGTTCTCTATAAACGGCAAACGGTTAGATTTCCTGAAATGGTCGATGATGAGATTATGGGAGATTCGCATGACCCATTGTATGAACTTACCTTCCTCCTTATACTGTCCTGAGCGGATTGTGTTGATGACCTTGATAAAGGCATCCTGGAACAAATCCTCGGCCAGCTCCTTATCCTTAACTACCATAAGGATATAAGCAAAGACCCTGCTCTTATGACGATGTATTAGCTTTTCGAGGGCTGATTGCTGACCTGCTATATAAGCATTGATCAGTTCATGGTCACTGATTTGGGAGATCATGTTGCTACGTTTTAGGTTCAAAGCGTAGACGTGTGGCCGATAGAATCCCTCCTATATTATGCGCAGATTTTTGCTGCGCTGGTTATTAATTAGATACGTTTTTTACCCCGAAAGGTTTCGCAAATATAAGGAAAAAATTAAAAAAGCAAGTTTTATTCATAATTTTGTACCACTGTTCAAGCTAAGAGATGAAAAAGATTAACCCTGATGCACTCGACCCAAAGGATTATATAATCATAAAAGGCGCAAGGGTCAACAATCTCAAAAATATCAGCATTGCAATTCCCAGGAACAAATTTGTTGTGATCACCGGGCTTTCAGGCTCAGGAAAATCCTCTCTTGCTTTTGATACATTATATGCGGATGGGCAGAGAAGGTATGTCGAGAGCCTGAGTGCTTATGCAAGGCAGTTCCTGGGCAGGATGAGCAAACCCGATGTGGATTATATCAAAGGCATTGCCCCTGCAATCGCCATCGAGCAAAAGGTTAATACACTCAATCCCAGGTCGACAGTTGGCACCTCCACCGAAATATTTGAATACATTAAACTGCTTTTTGCGCGGATAGGCGTGACCTATTCACCTGTTTCGGGGGATGTTGTCAAGCGGGATACCGTTTCTGATGTTGTAGATTTCATCCTGGCCCTGCCCGAACTCACAAAAGTCAGCATTTTCGCTCCTGTGATCTTAACACAAGGCAACGGTGACCTGCAATCCAAATGCAATGTTCTTCTTCAGCAGGGTTTCACCAGGATCCGCATCGACGGAGAGATCATCCGCATAGAAGAAGCAATAGAGATGAAACACAGGACCTTTTCATCCCTGGCCGTCCTGATCGACCGTATAATAGTTAAGAACGAAGACCAGGATCTTCCTTCACGCCTGGCCGATTCGGTGCAAACAGCATATTTCGAAAGTCACGGTTACTGCGATGTTGATTGGGTCAGCGGGATTGTTTCTTCTAAACTATTTTCGAATAAATACGAATGTGACGGCATTGTGTTCGAGGAGCCCTCGGTGAACCTTTTCAGTTTCAACAATCCTTACGGGGCATGCAAAACCTGCGAGGGGTTCGGCAGTATCATCGGGATCGACGAGGACCTGGTGATCCCGAACAAGAACCTTTCGATATATGAGGAAGCTGTAGCCTGCTGGAGAGGCGAAAAGATGAGTGAATGGAAGAACGAACTGGTAATGAACGCATACAAGTTTGATTTCCCTGTTCATAAGCCTTTCCATGAACTTACAGAAGCTCAGAAAGCCCTGCTGTGGAGCGGCAACAGTTATTTTCACGGACTGAAGGATTTTTTTGAATTCATCGAAAGCCAGAATTATAAGGTGCAATACAGGGTGATGATGAGCAGGTACAGGGGCAAGACCCTTTGTCCCGACTGCCGCGGCACCAGGCTGAGGAAGGATGCAGGTTATGTAAAGATAGGCGGGAAATCGGTGCTGGACCTGGTTCTTATGCCGGTCACCGGGCTGACAGTTTATTTCAATTCACTCAGATTGGAGGAACATGAAAGAACCATCTCGAACCGCCTTCTCATAGAGATAAACAACCGTCTGGAAGTCCTGAATGACGTGGGCCTCGGATACCTTAACCTGAACCGTCTTTCATCTTCCCTTTCGGGCGGGGAATCACAGAGGATTAACCTTTCGACGGCCCTGGGGAGTAGTCTTGTAGGTTCAATGTATATCCTGGATGAACCCAGCATCGGCCTGCATTCCAGGGATACCCAGAGGCTGATCAAAGTGCTGAAAAGGCTGAGGGACCTTGGAAATACGGTGATAGTGGTAGAACACGACGAAGAGATCATCCGCACAGCCGATGAAATTATAGATATAGGTCCTTTGGCAGGCCGCAACGGAGGGGAAGTGGTTTTCCAGGGGAATTTCAAGGCCCTGATGAAAGACAAGCAAAGCCTGACTGGCCGTTATATCAGCCATGACCTTCAGATACAGCTGCCTGAAATCCGCAGAAAGTGGAAAGAATCCATTACCATCAGGGGAGCAAGGGAGAACAATCTCAAAAATCTCGATGTAAAGATTCCTCTGCATATTATAACTGCTGTCACCGGGGTGAGCGGAAGCGGCAAAACTTCACTTGTCAAACGGGTGCTTTATCCGGCCCTTAAAAAGATTTATGGAGGGTATGGTGAAAAAACCGGTAAACTCGACAGGCTGGATGGTGATATCAGCCGTATTGGGGCCGTTGAAATGGTTGACCAGAATCCCATAGGACGGTCCTCCCGTTCCAACCCCGCCACATATATAAAAGCGTTCGACGACATCCGCAATCTTTATTCCGACCTTCCACTTGCCAAAGCCAGGGGATACAAACCCGGGTATTTTTCGTTCAATATCGAGGGAGGAAGATGTGAGGAATGTGAAGGCGAAGGCGTTGTGAAAATCGAGATGCAGTTCATGGCCGACATATACCTAACCTGCGAAAGCTGCAAAGGCAAGCGTTTCAGGGAAGAAGTGCTGGATGTGAAACTCAGGGAAAAATCGATCGTCGACATCCTGGATATGACGGTTGATGAGGCCATCGATTTTTTCAATGCCGAAACAAGGCATGCAGCCGAAAAGCGCATCGCATCCAGGCTAAAATCACTGCAGGATGTGGGACTCGGATACCTTCACCTGGGGCAGTCGTCCTCTACCCTTTCGGGAGGTGAGGCCCAGCGCATCAAACTGGCCTTCTTTTTATCGAAAGGCACAAGCGAGAAGCCTACGTTGTTTATTTTTGATGAACCCACGACCGGCCTCCACTTCCACGATATCCACAAGCTGTTAATATCTTTTGAATCCCTGATTCAGAACGGGCATACAGTACTCGTGATAGAGCACAACCTGGAGGTCATCAAGTTTGCCGACTGGGTTATTGACCTGGGGAAAGAAGGCGGGGACCTGGGCGGATATATCGTGTTTGAAGGAACTCCCGAAGAACTCGCAGCCTGTGAAAATTCCTATACCGGACAATATCTCAGAAGCAAAATATAATAGTCAGCATTATGAAAAGCATCAATCCGGCGACCAACGAGGTCATCGCAGAATACTGGAAACATACAGCCGAGGAGGTTTCCGTAATTGTATCAGATGTAAATGAAGCATGGATAAACTGGAAGAATACTGATTTCAGTTACCGTTCAGGACTGTTCAGGCGGATGGCAGAGGTAATGAGGGCCGACAAAGACCGGCTTGCAAGGCTGATGACATCGGAGATGGGCAAACTGCTGCGAGAATCCCTGGGTGAAATAGAGAAGTGTGCCGGAGCCTGTGATTTCTATGCAGATAATGCGGAGGCTATGCTGAAGGATGAGATAATAGTGTCGGATGCCGGACGAAGTTTTGTCTGCTTTCAGCCTATCGGTATTGTTCTTGCCATCATGCCGTGGAATTTCCCGTTCTGGCAGGTATTCCGCTTTGCTGCACCCAGCCTCATGGCCGGGAATGTGGCGGTGATGAAACATGCTTCCAATGTACCCGGCTGCGCCCTCGCTATTGAGGAACTGTTCGTCAAGGCCGGGTTTCCGAAGAATGTCTTCCGCAGTCTTATGATCCCATCTTCGGGAGTGGAAGCGGTGATCAACAATCCTCTTGTAAAGGCTGCAACCCTTACCGGCAGCGAGGATGCGGGGAGCAAGGTTGCCGCGGCTGCAGGCAGGAACATCAAGAAAACAGTGCTTGAACTGGGTGGAAGCGATCCTTTCATAGTCCTTGAGGATGCAGATCTAGCCAAAGCCGTAACCACTGCAGTAGCATCCCGCATGTTCAACCAGGGACAAACCTGTATTTCGGCCAAACGTTTCATTGTCTCTGATAAAGTGCTCGACGAATTCACAGCAAGACTGCTTAAAACCGTGTCGGAACTAAAGGTTGGAGATCCCCTCGATCCTGCCACACATATCTCCCCCATGGCAAGGCCCGACCTTGTCGACGACGTTGAACGGCAGGTAAAACAATCGGTCGGCATGGGAGCAAAACTTCTTTGCGGCGGCAAACGCCCTGCAATCAGGGGCTGCTATTATGAACCGGCAATACTGACCAATGTCACACCTGACATGCCGGCATACAGGGAAGAGACTTTCGGCCCTGTATTCACCATTATACCTTTCAAGACTGAGGAAGAAGCGATAAACATAGCCAACGACACCCGGTTCGGACTTGCCGGAGCTGTGTGGACCAGCGATCTCATAAAGGGTGAAAAGATTGCCAGGGCTGTTGAGACCGGAGCCATGTTCGTAAACGGCATGGTTAAATCAGATCCCCGTCTGCCGTTCGGCGGAATTAAAAAATCGGGATACGGCCGTGAGCTCGCCGCATTCGGCATCAGGGAATTCCTGAATATCAAAACAATCTGGATTGCGTAAATTTTTCTTTGAGTGTTTGCCGGGATTTACTAATTTTGCACCCTCAAAAAACGGCGTGGTAGCTCAGATGGTTAGAGCGTCGGATTCATAACCCGGAGGTCTCGAGTTCAATTCTCGATCACGCTACAAAATAAAAAGCGAAATGGCGAAAACTGTTTCGCTTTTTTGTTTTTCACCATCTCACCATGTAGATAAGCCTGTGGGGAGTTTTTGTTTTTATCAGGCTGACCTGTCGTCTTAACGGAACGAGAAACCGAATTTCCTAAACCATTCAGTGATAAAAAAAACCAAACGGGTGACAAAATTACGCGGTCTGGTGATTCCATTTTTCAGAAAATTTCCAGAGGGGTACTTTTGCCTTTACATTAAAAAAATCCGCCATGAAAAAATTATCAAACAAATATTTCACTGTCAATGTTATTACAACCATTTGCATGGTAACAATGATAAACTTTATTGGATTTAGCCAAACCATTACTTATTCTATTGTCGGGACAGGTCAGACAATATCTTATGACACAATGGTGGCAATAACAATGCCCATTTCGGGGCAGACATTCTACGGACAGAATTCGAATCATCCCGGAAACACACGTTCTTATACCAACAATGGCGATGGCACTGTAACCGACAATTTAACCGGGCTGATGTGGCAGCAGACCGAGGACAAAAACGGCGACGGAACAATTAATTTCTATGATAAACTTACCTATTCTGAGGCATTGGCAAGCGCTGCAACATGTAGTACAGGCGGTTATACTGATTGGCGTTTACCAACTATTAAAGAGCTGTATTCCCTTGCTATGTTTTTTGGAGCAGAA
>SESA01000379.1_pt1 | contig 30108 bp, 21 predicted proteins | sample 3171451 | NCBI WGS metagenome assembly SESA01 (sample SAMN06051862, study PRJNA518727) | freshwater metagenome | biome: subpolar coniferous forest; feature: holomictic lake; material: water; isolation source: holomictic Lake 227, 8 m depth | place: Canada: near Kenora, Ontario | collected...
TAGGATCGCTTGGTGGAAAAAAACTCAGCTGTCCGGGAACCTTCGGACATAATTTCCAGGGGGTGTCATGATTAGCAAGCAATTTGCCCCATAACAGCCTGTTGGTTTAACTGAGGCTAGGTATTATCCTATTGCCAATCGTTAATTGTGGGGGCTTGTGTGTGTCTGTGGATTGGCCGGGGAAAGTTCTATTCTTGTCCTTGCTCCCGTGGCAACTCCCCGAAATCCGCTAATTTCTCAGCCCATTTACGCTTTTCGTCAATCTCGAAATCTGCAAGATAGTTCTGTGTCGTGGATATATTCCGGTGGCCCAGGGATTCAGATATGTATTCAACACTGGCACCTGACCGTTTCAATACCGTGGCAAAGCTATGCCGAGCAACGTAGGTAGTGGCTTCCGGTATCTCCAATGCGACACAAATGCGCCTCATATACTTATTCGTGTTCTTAACCAACTGCTTAATAGTCCTGTGCTGATCTTCCATTGTCATTCCGGATTCCAGGATCGGGAAAACATATTGTTCCTGGTTGCCTGGTCCATTTTTCCAGCGATCCATGATCCTGCCGATCTGCCGGGTAATGATAACAGTTATATTAATCACATCGTCACCACTTTTCGCTGTCTTTGCACGTTCAAATACAATCGTATCATCTTTGATGTTGGAAAACTTTAGGTTTGCAATGTCTTTAAAATTCATCCCATTACACAGATATGAGAATAACCACAAATCCCGGCTCCGGTGTTCCATCGTTCCATCAATAACTGAGCAACCAGCGATCTTCCCCACGTCTGCCTGAGGTAACGCCCGTTTGTTGTGATTCCATTTTGGGATAGTGTATTTTCCTTTGCCAAATGGATATACTGTACCTTCCGGTGCCGCTTCATTGAATATTGCACGCAAACAACGTAGGTATATTGAAACAGTTGTTTTTGATGTTGCGTGTTGAGTCTTTTTACCGATTTTTCTTTCAAGCATGAATCTTTCATAATCTTTCAGAAATTTCGTGGTAATATTACCAAACGGGTATTTCCCCTTTTTTGTGAAGTCTTTCAATGAGCTGATCGTATTCTCGTATAAAACAGCCGTACCGATCTTACCATCCTTACGTAATGCAGCTGCCTTCGATGCGAGGGCCGTGACTACGTCCTGATCATCTGTTGTTCTTGCAAAATATCTTTCCTTGAAAGCGTCAAATGTGAACAAGTCTATTCCGGCGGCTGTTTCCCTAGCCTCAGATTCCTGTTTTTTTAAATATATAGACAGCGTTTTTAATGGTTCCCGTTTGCTGGTTTTCTTTTCTTTATCCTTGTATGTGCCATCTTTTTTTTCATCTTCTGTGACCTGGTCGAATAGATCAGCAAATTCCTGTTTGGTAAGAGCAATACCTTTATCAAACTTTGCAAGCCAATGTTTTTGAATGTCGGTGAAATCGCCTCCAATTTTTTCCGGTATGTACCTTGTAATATAATCGTGATACCTCCGCTCAAAAATCACTCGTAATATTACTGGATAGCTGCCATCCTTACGAGGCCTCCGGGTCTCAAGGATAATGTCTGTGGCCGGTTGTTTGTTTGGTTTCCTTTTCATTTCGTTGTGGCCTGAATTAAAAATGTACAAACAAATGTACAAACAAAATAGTAAGAAATACTAAAAAAAAGTAAAATATCATCAAAGTATTATGAACAATAGTATTGTAATTGCTTAATATACAATATATTTGTCGATAATACTAAAGAGTTGTAAAACAATGAAAAGCATATGGATTATGCTTCACACGCATGAGGTCGTGGGTTCGAATCCCTCACGTCCCACTACAGAATCAAGGGTTTCAAACAATCAAAGTTTGGGACCCTTTTTATTTGCCACCCGGAGCTTCCTGAACCTGATTATAAAGAGAATACATATAGGCATTGTGCATCTCCACAGGGATGACCGTCCATGGGTATCCACCGGAAGCAAGCATCACGTTCATCAGAAACCTTGCCATGCGTCCATTGCCATCCATATAAGGGTGGATGTAGACAAAGATAAAATGTCCCAGTACTGCGCGAACCCCAGGACTTATTTCTTCTGAATCAAGTCAAATAATACTGGCATCGCATCGCGAACAGCATCCTTATTTAAAGGCACATGCATTGACTGGGAAATTTAGACTTGGTTTATCCGGTAGCCTGCAAGGTCAGAAGCTTTAATGATACCGGAGGTCACACTTGGGGAGAATAGCTCACGAAACCAATGCGAATGGTCCTTTCGTGCAATCACTCCCGGGTTTTCTCCATTCAGAATACTTTTAATACTTTCTTTAATTGCCTGCGATGCCTGCCAATAGCCCCTGGCCGCCATTGCATCACGTTGATGCCTGTCTGTTTCACTGTCTGATGGGTTCCATCCCCCTATCCTTCCTTTTTCAATAAGTTCAGGTGTTACCGAATATTTCTCGATGGAAAGTGAATGATAAGCATCCATAACATAGATTTCATCCACGGATTTGAGATATTGTTTATGGTTGTCCGGAATCCCCGGACTTGCAGGAAAGTGCTGCAGGACAACTTTGCGCATATCATTCCACATTAACGTGATTCTGTTAACATAGGGCGATCTTTCATTCTGGTCTAGTACAACAGCAGGGTTACTGGTAAATGGATTAAACTCACGTATTTGACGGGTGGCATCAGTTCCGGTTTTTACCTGCAGTACTTCACGGCTGATTTTTTTGAGTGTTCGCGTGAGCAACAGAATGGAAGCGATATCATCTTCGGCAATTAATAATTCATATTTTTAAGTTAACCTGCTTTATCTTCTTTTGAAACTACATTTGCATTGACCTCTTATGCTTTCGGATCGGCCGGTAACGTAAAACAAAACGTACTTCCCTTCTCCTCTTCGCTCTCCACCCATAACTTTCCTCCGTGTTTTTCAACGAAATCTTTGCAAAGGAGTAATCCCAAACCGCTGCTGGGTTCGTTTTCGGTACCCTTCCGGTTTGTTTGAACATCGAGCCGGAATAGATCGGCAACCATTTGAGGGCTCATGCCGATGCCGGTGTCTTTAACGGAGAATTCAACACCATTATCAATGGTTCCTTTAGCCGAAACACTTACCCTTCCTCCTTTGGGTGTAAATTTAATAGCATTGGATACAAGGTTCCGGATTACTGATTGCAACATATTGCCATCGCCAAAAACAGAGATGTCACCAGGAATATCGAAAGTTAGCTCAATCTCCTTTATTTTCGCCGGTTCTAACGCAATTTGTTTAATTGCCTCAACCACTTGAAGCAATTGAATTTTTTCGGGAGTGAAAGGGACTAATCTTTGCTGCATTCGTGACCATTCCAAAAGATTTTCAAGTAAATTGTAAAGATTGGACGCGGATTTTCTCATTGTCATGGCAATTTTTTGAGTATTTTCCTTTGTCATCGTAGACAGCTCATCATCAAGTAGTTTAGTAAAACCAAGAAAGGCATTAAATGGACTGCGCAGATCGTGGGCTATTATAGAAAAGAATTTGTCTTTTTCTGTATTCAATTTTGCAAGTTCTTCGTTCTTTTGTTTGATTTGTTCCTCGACAAGGCGCCTGCTTGTAACATCTGATATAATAACGGCAAATTGTCCGACTTGTGGCCTGTATGCAACAACCTCATAATGTTTTTTAAGTTCACTGGAATAATTTTCATAATGAAGGGATTTGCCGGTAGCTACTACCTGGCCATATTTTTCAATCCAAGCCTGTTCAATTCCGGGCATTACTTCCAACACCGTTTTACCAATGATATCTGCCTGTTTCAGTCCGGTAATTTCTTCAAAGCTTTTGTTGGCCTCTACGAATCTGTAATCAATCGCCTCACCTGATTTGTTAAGGATAATATCATGAAGTGCCATACCCTGATCTAAATTGTTGAAAAGTGACCTGTACTTTTGTTCACTTTTACGTAACGCATCCTCCATCTTTGCTTGTTTCTTCTGATGGTCATGAATTCTTCTCATAGTAAATCCAGCACCTGCCATTCCAATAATCCATATTCCCCCGTAAGTAAAGAATATGAATAGCAGTTGAACGAATAACTGTTTACTGACAGGTTCCCATGGGACTGAAACACTTATCCCCCCCCGAATATCACCGATTTTATAACCTTGCTGGCGATGGCATTTCAAACAACCCTGCTCAGTGATCATTGGCTTCATGAAACGAAAATATTCCTTTCCCTGAATCATATCCAGAGATGCCGACTCGTAGACGCCCTGCTCAAAAGCCAATAATGCCCTCTTTTCCCAATCATCGGGTGCGTTGGAAGGTCTTAGCGGTTTTAGGCTTGTGATGTGACCTCGTAATCCAAACTGCTGAGCTCCCAGTTCATGCACCTGACGAGTCATATAGGCTGGGTTTACCAAAGTGAGTTTTTTTCCAGAAGGGGTCGTAATATCTCTTTCAGGCAAATTTAAAAGCCATGGATTAGGAGGCGTATTATCGGTAACAGGCACATAAACACCTCCATGAATAGTAGCCCATCGCCTGTATACTAAATCCTTATTATAGCCATCGATTGCGCTGGATTTTACTATTTGAAGCGAATTATTGTAAACCTCACGGTAATTAACAACAGCCAGTATTACAATCAGAAATGACCAGAATAGTGACCACAAGATAAAGTACAGGAATATGCGCACCTTCACTCGTTCTTTTTTCATATAAAATGTTGACTGTTATTTGAAATACTTTTGTACTGGTTCCTTGATGGCATCGATTCTGATAGGCTTTGAAATATAATCATAACATCCCGCCTCCTGCGCCTTTTCCCGGTCATCTGCCATTGCACAGGCGGTTTGGGCAATGATCATAGAGGTACTGCCAAGCACCCAACTCAACTGAAAATAGCAAAAGGAACACACCCGTTGGGTGCGCTCACATAAACTATTTCTCTACACTTTAAATAAATTGGCGGCTTATCAGAATAGAAATATTAGCAACGCAATGTTTTGAATATGTTAAAGAACAATGAATATGATAGTAACGTTACACAAAGATATGCAGTTTTTCCTTTTTTGATTCGGCAGGATGGAAAAAACGCCCACTCTGACCAGCCTTCGCCCGATTAGCCTGATCATATCCGTTTGTAAATTGTCAATAAGTTAAGGTGGTCAACCAAAACCGGCGGCAGGGGATTAAGAACTCCGGTTTTTCTACACAGAGGGCTATCCTGGCGATTTACAAAGGCCCTAAGGCAGAACGCTGGCTATAACCCATTCACGTACTGAATAAAACCATCCCAGTTCTTATTGAACAGACTAAGCTGGCTTTGAACGGAATAATCCGGCATCCCGCTGTAAGTGATAGAATTAAGCAGCATCTTTTTGACTGAACGAAGGTTAATACCCCAGGACAGGTAAGCCACAAAATAATCGTCGGTCAGTCCGCTTGATTGAAAGAAAGCTGGATCATCGGAACCAAGTGTTCCCTGAACTCCATTTCGAAGGTATCCCTGGCCGGGATGAAGGCGGAAGTCCTTCACATATCTCAGGGCCTGGTTACTGATCGGACACATCTCAAGCAGCGTCCCTCGCGAAATAATGGTCTTTTCCAGGTCAGGAAAATAAAACAGGTTTACACCGTGGCCTATCCTGGGGGCATTCATGTTCAGGGCATCCCTGATATTGGTATTGGCCAGTGTGAGACTTTCACCCGAATGCAGAAAAAGCGGTAAAGGGCTGTTGCTGAGGGCCACTGAAAAAAATTCGTTGCTGTGAAATCCATCTTCCTCCCCAATCAGGTCGAACCCTCCGATCATCCCCGGGTATTCGGATTTCAGCCTGCTTACCCTCTCCAGCTGGCTTGCGACTCCATCGAGAGACAGCCCTCTCCATGAATTGGCGATGATACAGAGGTCAAATGCCGGATATTTAGTTCGGGTACCTGCCAGAATTCCCTGGTAGAGATCAAGCAATGCCTCATCCTTCGTATAAGTCCCATCTTCATTCAGTATCTTGTCCAGACTGGTGCGGAGTTCCACAAACTGAACTCCGTCGGAGGCAAGGAGGTCGAACGCATGGCGGTAATGCTCTGTAAAAACAGGCCTGTAGGAAACAAAATCATCAACACGGCTGAAAACCTTTTCAAATTCAGCCCAAATGTCGGGGATGCTGTCGTCTTCAGGCCCGATGGTGTATAAAGGGAAAAGTTTCTGACTGAGCAGGGGATCTTCGGAGCTGAGTTGCTGTATGGGCAGAAATCCCGGAGGAATAACATGGTCGGGAAAGAATTTCAGTTCGCCCTTTACAAACTGAGTGTTGTCGGCACTCCAGAAAATATAACACCCGGGCATGCTGAGCGCTTTATCAATGATCCATTGCGCATCGCCGGTAGCAGAGGCATGGATATGAAGCATGCCTCCCTTGGGCATCTTTTTGATAACCCGGTACAGCGCCTCGTTTTGAATTTCTGCTTTATGGCCAGAAAATGATGAAAAGAACGACCAGTCAAATCCTTTACGGCTTAAAAGTTCCCTGCGCATAGAAATGAGTACTGAATCGGCTTTAATCTCAACTGCACTCAGTTTCAGATCAGCTGAGAATTTGAACCCGCCGGCGACAGGAGCATATTCTGTTGCATACCTGCGGTCGCAGGCAGCGGAAAGAAGAAGTACAACGAAGATGAAACTCCGAAACTGATTTGAGATCATGTGCAGGCCAGGAACATTCAAAAGTATAAAATCATCCTGTTTATTTCAAAATTAATACAATTTACCGTAAAAACAGTGAGCATTCTACGGCAGCACCTCTTTATCCTTTGGGAATTCGTCGTGGTTTCCGTCACTAAAAGTGACTTTTTTAAACTATTTAATATATTGCTGAAAATCAACTATATTTGATTTTTATAAACTTGGATAAACCTCAAACAATGAAATTAATTATCACGTGGTGCCTCCTGCTCCTGACCCCCTTGAGCCTGTGGGCCCAGTGGACCTGGAAAAATCCTAAAATCCAGGGAAATCCTTTGTGTTCAGTCGATTTTACCGATGTCAATACAGGATTTGCCGTCGGGGAATTCGGGACGATCCTGAAGACAACCAACGGAGGTCAAACCTGGGAATTTTGCAACAGCGGGACCCAGGCCAACCTGCGTTCGGTCTGCTTTCCTTCACCCTCCCTTGGGTTCGCCACCGGATTTAACGGTACCATCCTGAAAACATCCGATGCCGGAGTCACCTGGAATGCACAGACAAGCGGAACCCACTTTGAATTGCCATCGGTCTTTTTCATCACCGAAACCACCGGTTATACCTGCGGCCAGAATGGCATGATCCTGAAAACCACCGACGGGGGAGCAACCTGGATCCAGTCGAAATGGAGCGGGGCCGCCTACCTCAAATCCATATTTTTCCTGAACGACCAGGTGGGATACGCCTGCGGCCAGCACGGAACAATCATCAAGACCATCAACGGCGGACTGGGCTGGACCATCCAGAAGGAGTACATTGCCGATGAGCTGCGTTCCATCTGGTTTACCGATTCACTGAATGGGTGTGCAGTAGGAATGAAAAGCTGGAACAACTTCATGATGAGGACGACGGATGGGGGTGCGACCTGGACCGAGGTTACGATGCCTATGGACCAGGGATTGTTATTCGTGACCTTTACGAGCCCCACCACGGGTTTTGCCTCAGGTTCGGCAGGAAACATTTTTAAGACAACCGACGGTGGAGTTACATGGAATTCCTGGCCGGCCGGTTCACACCTCTTATCACTCACCTTTCCGGATGCGAATACGGGCTACGGGGTAGGTCCTGGAGGAAATATAATGAAAACGGTCGATGGCGGAGAGAGCTGGACACCGCTCTCATCCGGCTCCAACAACAACATCAGCGCGATTACCTTCGTGAACGACCTCAAAGGATTCGCCACAGGGTATAATTGTATCCTGGCGTCGAACGATGGTGGCGAAACCTGGCAGGAATGTTACCACAGCAGTACGTATGAACCGAGTGACGTTGTTTTTCTTGATGAAAACACGGCCATCGTGGCTGCCGCCTGGTTGGATTGGCATAACTGGAAGGCAGCGTTCCTGAGGACCACCGACGGAGGATTGACTTGGAATGTGACGCAAACGGGGACGTATGGCTGGCCCAAAGCGCTGGCATTTCCCAATCAGATGACCGGATATTCGGTGGGATATTTTGGCGATATTTTCAAAACCACCGATGGAGGAATAACCTGGACCCAGATTTGGAATGAGTACTATTTTAGCTTGAACGGAGTATTTTTCACCAGTCCGACAAACGGGTTTGCCGTAGGATATTTCAGCCAGGACGGACGAGGGATCATACAAACTACCGATGGCGGTTCAACATGGACCATTCATCCTTACCGACCTGATGGAGCCCTGAGAGATGTTTGTTTTACCGATTCCCTGAACGGGTTCATCGTGGGTGAAAACGGGCAGATCCTGCGGACCACGGATGGCGGGACTTCATGGACAAAAATACCCCTGATGGTCGAGGATCTGTTTTCTGTCCATTTTCCCGATAGTCAAACCGGCTACATTGCCGGGGAGGGAGGTATTATTTTGAAAACCTGGGATGGCGGAAATTCATGGTACTTAACGAAAATCACTACGCAATGGCTGAATTCAGTCTTTTTCATCAACCCCAGCGTAGGTTTTGCCGCAGGGGGGAGCGGAGCGATCCTGAAGACCACAAACGGAGGAGGATTAAATATTGAAGAGCCAGCACGAAAAAATAACGGAATTACGATCTCCCCAAACCCTGCGCGTGACCGGATATCGATCACGCTGACTCCCTTTGATCCGGGCGAAATCCAGGTTGATTTTTACGAAATCACGGGCCGGCATGTTCTGTCAAATTCCTTCCGCCCTCCCCAACCATTGGATATTGACATCAGCGGATTAACCGCCGGCCTCTACCTGGTTAAGGTCAAAACTTCAAACCGGGTTGAAGTGGGTAAAGCCATCATATGGTAATTTACCGTGAAAACCGGGGATCATTTATGGATTTAAACAAACAGGAAAAGATATGTTCACGGATGATATTCTAAAAACAAGAAAAGAAATTAAACGGTTTTTTATTGCAGGCTTCTTTACGTTGCTGTTGGAAACTCTTTTATGCCTGTACATCGCCTATATTTCAAATTCTGTGATCATTTTTACCTTCATGCTGCAAAACTCCCTGTCGCTCATCGTTTATCTGTTCGCGATCGTTGCGCTGGATCTTTCCATTAAGGACAATTCCTATAAATTTCCATACGGAACCGGAAGACTGGAGAATTTTATAAGTTTTTTTCAGGCCGCACTGAGTTTACCCGGCGCGGCCATTGTCATTTATTCAATCTGGAAATCTGCGGTTCAGGCCCCGCCTGAAATCAGTTTTGGATACACACAAATCGCTTTTCTTTACATCAATCTCCGCCTGGTCATGCTGAAATGGTGGGCCAATTCGATCATGAAGCGGTCCGACGCCTACTCCCCGATCCTGAAAGCCTACAATATATACTACACGATCTGCCTTGTTGAAACAATCCTTTCAGCACTTACCCTCCTGGTTGCGCTCTATTTTCAACATTCCGACAGGGTCCTCCAGGCGAGGGTCATCGACATTTTGCTCTCGGTTATCTTCGCAACTTATTGGATTGTCAATTCACTGAAAGTAATTAAGGAAAACTTTGAAGCCCTGATCGATCTGCCCTTAAAAGAGGCTGATCAGCTGCTGATCTTAAAAATCCTGGCTGAGCAATTTGATCAGTATGAAGGAATTGGCTACATTTACTCCAGAACCAGCGGCAGGCAGAAGATTGTCGAGATCGAACTGAATTTTTCGAAAAACAGAAGCTTATCGGAGCTGGCTGATTTGCAGGAAGCGATGAAAAAAGGTCTTGAACAACATTTTTCCGATTTCAAATTCAATCTGATTCCGGTTATTAAATAACCACTCCTTTTTTCCCATCCTGATATTAATACGAGTGATACCCTATTATTCCCGATTGTAGGGATACCACCAGGGCTTTTCCTGCTGCACAAAATCCCAGTGCACATGTTTGGTTTCCATAAATTCCTCCAGCCCCTCCAGTCCAAGCTCGCGTCCCAGTCCGCTCATCTTCATGCCGCCGAACGGTCCGGCGTCGTTGTCGGTGAGGGGGTCGTTGATCCAGATGCTTCCCGCCTTGACCTCCTCGAAGAAGGTCTTTGCTTTTACAGCGTCGCGGGTGAAGAGGACGGCGCCGAGGCCGTATTGCGTCCCCTGCGCGAGGCGGATAGCCTCGTCGAAGTCGTTGTAGACCATCACGGGCGCCACCGGTCCGAAGGTTTCTTCGGTCATCACTTTCATGGAGGGTGTAACATTGATCAGCACCGTGGGCTCGTAGTAGTATCCCTTCTGGAATCCAGCAGGTCGTTTGCCTCCGGCCAGTACGACAGCCCCCATCTTCCTGGCCTCTTCAACATGTTCCTCCACGTTGCGCCGGTAGCGGTCGCGCGCCAGCGGCCCTATGTCGGTGGAGGGCTCGATACCGGGTCCAATCCTGAGGGTGCCGGTAAAGTTTACCAGGGCTTCCAGGAAACGATCGGCAATTGTGCGCTGCACATAGATGCGCTCGGAGGATGTGCAGACCTGGCCTGCATTGAGGCAGGCCGCCCAGGCCACCGCCCGCGCTGCCACGTTAATATCACTGTCTTCGCAGACGACGAAAGGATCCTTGCCTCCCATTTCCAGTGTGACCTTCTTGAAACTTTCGGCACATTGGCGGGCAATCTTGCGTCCCGTCCCGGTGCTGCCCGTAAAAGCCACCACATGCGTATCGGGATGGGTAACCAGCGCATGGCCGATTTCTTCGCCAGAGCCGGTGACGATATTCACCGCGCCCGGCGGCAGCACTTCGAAACACGCGCTTAAGGCCAGCGTGGCAAGCGGAGTAATGCTGCTGGGTTTTATGATGACCGTATTGCCGGCGGCCAGGGCCGGCGCCACTTTCCACGCCATCAGGAGCAGCGGATAGTTATAGGGAACGATGCACACCACCACCCCATAGGGCTCCTTCAGCACCATCGACAACTGGGTGGACTCGATGCTGGGAATGACCCGTCCCCGGCTGTTGCGGCCTAATTCTGCGTAGTAGCGGAAACAGGCCACACACCACCCAACTTCGTCGAGGTTTTCCCTGAGTGGTTTGCCTCCCTCGAACGTCAGGAGGCGTGCAATCTCTTCAGTGCGTGCTTTCAGGCGGTCGGCCACTTCGTGGAGGAGTTCGGCGCGCGATACGGCGGTCATACGGCGCCAGACCCCGAAGGCTTTGTTGGCAGCCGCAACAGCCGCATGAGCATCCTCACGGCTGCCGTCCAGAACCTGCTCAAAAACCTCCTCGGTGGCAGGATTGATGATGTCAATGGGCTCCCTGTTGGCCTGGCCCATCCATTCGCCTCCGATCCAGTGTTGCTTCATGGTTTGTGCCCTTTCGCTATTGTTTGTTTTTATTCCGGGTGCGCCCGCTGCGTTTTGAAGGCGGGGCTGTCATACCGCGGCCCGCCTTCACCTCCAGGAGTGTTTCATGGAGTATTTCAAGAACCCGATTTACATCATCAAGGGGTATGGTCAGTGGTGGTTCGATTCGAATCACCTTTGCATTGAGCATCGTCCCTGCGACCAGGACGCCGCGTTCGTAGAGGCCCCTGGCGACCTCAAAACCGATATCGTCATCCGGGAATTCCATGCCGATCATCAACCCCTTTCCACGAACTTCGACCAGGATATCCGGAAACTCGCAGGACAACTGTTGCAACCTCGTTAGGAAATGGGCTCCGGTGCCGGCTGCTTTCTCCGGCAGGTTTTCGGACAGGGTGACGTGGATGGCCGCAATGGCTGCTGCACACGCCAACGGATTGCCCCCGAAGGTGGATGAGTGGAGGAAGGGATTCGGGATCATCTTCTGCCAGATCTTTGCGTCCGACATGAAAGCGCCTGCCGGCATGATTCCGCCTCCGAAGGATTTTCCCATGCACAAAATATCGGGAACGACACCCCAATGTTCCGAGGCCCACAGCTTGCCGGTTCGTCCCATGCCTGTCTGTATCTCGTCAAGGATAAGCAGACAGCCGTAGCGATTGCACAGCGCCCTCACCCCCTGCAGGTAGTCGTCGGGAGGAAGATTTACGCCACCCTCGCCCTGGATGGGTTCCAGAACCACCGCTGCTACCTCTTCGCCAACCTTGTCAAGCGACCAGAGCGTTTTCTCGAGTGCATACAGGTCGCCAAACGGAACATGGTGGAATGCCGGAACCAGCGGGAGAAATACCTTGCGAAATTCTGCCTTCGCTGTTGCCCCAAGGGAGCCCATCGACTTGCCATGGAACCCATCCACTGCGGCAATGTAGTTTCGTCTCCCGGTGTGAAGGCGCGACAGTTTGAGCGCGCCTTCCACAGCCTCCGTGCCGCTGCTGGTTAAGAAGGAATACTGCAGCTCCCCGGGGGTAATGTCCGCCAGAAGCTTCGAAAGAATCCCCCGTAAAGGATCAAGGAGCTCCTGGCTGTGAATGGCCTGGCGGTCAAGCTGAGCCTTTACGGCCGCCACGATTTTCGGATGCCTGTGGCCCATGTTCAGGGTTCCATAGCCTCCCAGGCAATCGATGTATTCTTTTCCGTGAATGTCCCGAAACCGGCATCCGTGGTCGGACCATTCAACGGCTGTGTAGTCGTTGGAGACAGACTTGCGGTATTTCAGGAATCCGGGGTTGACGTAGTCGTTGAAGTTACGGACAGCGTTCTCCGATATCCAGGCTTTTTCTTCGTCGGTCAGCTCAGTCTTCCGGATGATATCCAGGACTGTGCGCGTATCCTCTAAAATTTCTTCTATGGATTTCTTCATGTCAATCCCAAAAAGGATGGCAGCGTTGCCAAGGTACATTCATCTCACACTTTTATCAGCCGGAAGACCTGGATCATGCCATTGCAGCCGGTTATCTCAAGAAAGTAGGCGCCGGCCTTACAGTATGAAAGGTCTACTTCGGTGGCAGCTGTAGCGGTTTCATCCTTTTCATCCCTGGTTAAAACGACGCTCCCTGTCAACGAACGCAATACGATCTTAGCAACTCTTTCGTGCCTGCTGACGGATGTCACGATCAACCTGTCATGAACCGGATTCGGGGAAATAACAAACTGATCCAACCTGCCCGGATCCGGGATGCCAGACGTGCTGCACGATTCAAGGTAGGTGATCCGCTGTGAAACCTGAAGCGAATCGTTGAAGACCGTCCAGCCGGGGGATTTCTTTTTCAGGTAATAATCGAGGTAAGGAACCAGGAAATCAATCACTGCTTTGTGCTGCTGATCGCGGGTGATGGTAAATGATGATGAACAGCCGACCTCCCCGATCGAACAGGTGAAGTTATAATCGGCAAAGTAACAATGTCCGCCTCCCTTGATGTTGATGAAAACCTTGCAGTCTGAGGCCAGCGAATCATACATCGGCAACTGGTTGGTGGCCGGAGGTGTTACACAGTCCTTATCCGCAGAAAACACAAGGGAAGGAATGCTGATGTGCCTGGCAGCGGTGATTGCTGATGGAGATGTTTCTGCTGCAGCAAAAGTGACCATCGCATCTGGAACGGGATTATTTTCACACCCCAGGAACGAGGCTCCCCCGCCCATGGAATGGCCCATGACAGCGGAGGTACTGTCGATATGGTTATAGTATGCCGATGACGGGGTATTCCCCTCCACCTTCATCTGGTTTACAAGGAATGCAAGGTCTTTTCCCAGTTCAAGATGATCGGGCAATATTCCGGTTTCTGTTTTTGCAAATGCAAGGATATACCCCAGCGGGACCAGTGAATCTTTCAGATAGAGGTAGTAATCGTAAGCCATCAGGAAGCCATGACCGAAAGAGATCACAGGGAACTTCCCGTTAGCCAGGGGTGTATTGCTTCCGGCGGTAAGCCCCGGATAATACACCTCGGCCGGAACAGAACGGTTGCTCCGGGTCGTGTCGGTAAAATTCATTGTTTGTTGGCCAATGGGAAAGTTCTGGGCTGCCAGGCTAAACGCAAGCAGGCAAAACAGACATGAAAATATTCCGGTTCTCATCGTTATTGTTTTAGAGGGATTATTTCCCGGTCACTACAATCGTTTCCCTGGCCAACACCTTCTCCCCGGCCGGGCCCAGCTCCCTGAGCAGGATGCAATACCTCCCCGGCGTGTCGGGAGCCAGGAATGAAACGCTGGTATCGCCCCCGTTGTTTAACTTGAATTCAGGGTTCCAGTAAACCGTGTTGCGTGAATCCGGCATATTCCGGGAGGCGGGATCTGACTGGATTTGTTCGGCGCAATCATCCAGGAACTTGTAATTGACGAAGGTTCCGGAAGAGGGAAGGTCGATGCCGGCAAAATTGTTTTTCTTCGATACAAAGCTGATGATCCCTCCGTAGATGATGTTTCCTTTGATGTACAACGAACTCACGAGTTCAATCCGCGCGATTTCAAGGGGCGACATGGCCAGGATCTTGTCCATGTCATTTACGGCAACCCAGTCGACCAGCACCAGGGGATCGTAGATGGTCATCTCGGGGTGCGTGTTGTAAAACACGAAGTGTTTTTTACCCCCGATTTTCCTCAGCTTCACTGCGATGGGCGTTTCGGCGAAATAGTCTTCGAATTTGGGAAGGTCGATGTATTTATCCATGAAAAACACCTCTGTCGGCTTCCCGTAGAAAGAAACAGGCGCTTCTGCCTCCACCGTGTCGCCGGCTTTGGGCTCCTCCCTGAACATGGAGGTGATCCTGGAATTGACGGCCAGCTTGTAGGCGGCATTCATCTCCTCCTCATTCAGCGTAAATATAGGCGAAGGAAGACTGACCGGCTTTGAACAGAAATCGTTGTCGATAAGCACTTCAGGCTTGATGCCGGGCAGGTCGTCGGCACTCAGGAAGATGTCCCTGCTCCCGGTATAATCGGGCAGGGCGAAAAAGAATCTTCCCGATGAATCGGTCCTGACCACCAGGATATCCTTGTCCCCGATAATGGAAAGATTGATGACGGCATCGGCGACCGGTTTCCCTGTTTCCCTGCCAATCAGCTTGCCCGACAAGGAAAGCGTGCGGGTTTCAGGTATATAAACCTCATTTTTGCCGGAATCCGCGCTGTTCTTCAGGACGAAAGAGCGGTCGTCGCAGGTGGATTCGGGTACAACAGAAAAACACATCCGGGCAAGAGAATCGTTTATGCCGGCCCCCGCTATATTCAAACGGATCTCCTCCCTGGGCGAAAAAGTCTTTTTAACCGGGACGATGTTCATGGCCTGGATGGAGGAAGGGGAACCGGTGGTGATTCCGACCCTTTTCGAAGTGTCAGCGGCATCCGTTCCGGGAAGCACTTCCGTTTTAAAGGGATTTACGATCTTCAGCATGACATATTTATACTGGTCGGTGGGGAGGTTCCGCATGAACCGGGTATAAAATTTCAGGAAATAGATACCCGAGATGGTCTCTTCGGGAATGCCAAAGCATCCTTCGGCAGAAGAATTTTCAAGGGTGTATTTCCGGCTGGCGACCTTCTTCCCGTCGGGGGTGATCAGTTCACAATAGAGGATACGGCTGAATTGCTCCCCAAGGATATCCGGCACATGAAACAACACGGCAGAAAAAAAGCATTTCTCCCCCGCAACATACAGGGTTCGGTCTGTACTCACCTGTAACCTTTCGCCGGCCGCCCCATCAGCAAGCCCCTGCGATCGGATCCCCGGGCAGAGGAGGGTCAGGGTAATCAGCAAAAGATAATATGTTACAGCGCTTCTTTTCATGCTATTTTGGCCAAAAGTCCGGTTTCGTTGTGGTTCCGCCCAGGGCACGGCAGTCGACGCATTCAATGTTCAGCACCCGCAAGGCCCCCACTTCATTGTAATAAAAGTAAACAGGATATTCCCAGGGGTAAACCTCCCTCCATCCGAATTTGCCCAGGGGATAGGGGGAGCAAAAATTATAATAGTCCATGGGGATCCCGGGAACATCATGGTAAAAATATCTGCTGGAAGAGACCGATGAAGCATAAAAAAATCCAAGGACATCTTTCCCGGGATTGGTCAGATTGACGATGTTGCCTTTGATGGCCAGGGGTTGTTTTTCATACAGTCCGCCCTGCTCGTTGCTGTTGATGCGCATCTGCTCCCAATAATTGAAGGCGGCCTCACTCAGGGCGAGCTGTGTGACCAGCATGCTGTACATGTAGGCCAGGCGGGAGGTGGTTCCGTCGATGGTGTGCAGGGGGAATTGATGATAACTGTTTTGCGACAAACTTTTCGTGGAGAGGGTAAATACATTTTTTACCAGCCCGGTGGCATAGCAAACATTGTTGGTATAATCGGGTGGTATGATCTCGTGTGTAGCGCCGTTATAGTAATACTGGGCCGGAAGTGCTGCATGATATTCCCAGGTTTCCAGGATGTCCCATTTATAATACCTGCTGTAATTCCCCACGGCATTCAGGTCTATGTAAAACTGCATCACCTTCAGAGATTCACCGGGATTGGCTGTAGGAACATCTTCGATGGAATAGGTGACAGAATCAAGCTGTGGCCCCCTGGGCATCGTATCGTATCCCGACACCAGCTCCTCTCCGCCCGGGGTGGTGACACGCACCTGGTAAGCCGTTCCGGGGTTGAGGTCCGGGGCTTGCATGTAGGCCATGTACCTGCCCGGCTGGCGTTCGATGGTGGGAAAAATATTGCCGGTGTTATCATAGATCTTCACCTCGCAGCCCTCTACCGGGATATATTTCGGGGAGGAGACGGGGGATGAAAGGGAAACATCCACCTCCTGCCAGCCCTCCGTATTCACGATCCGTCCTGAAACGACATATTTATTCTCCGCCGCGCCATCAATTTTAGGATCATAGGCCTTGATGCAGGAGAACAGCAGGAACAAACCGAACAGGAACAATATATTTTTAATCTGATGCATAATTCCCAAGCTTAAACAACCAGGTGATGGTAAAAACAGGCACTCCGATTACAGAATACTGGTAGCTTTTAATCTTCCCGTCCTCCAGTTTGAAGTAAACCGAATAGGGATTGGCCCGGCCGGTAACATTGTAAAGTGTGAACACAAATGAATTGTGAAGAAATTTATTTTTTTTGAGACTTCCTTCGATCGTAAGGGAGAGGTCGAGCCTGAAATAGTCGGGAATGCGGTATTCATTGCGGTTGGAATAATCCACGTAGGGAATGCCATTGATGTAGTAAACCGACAGCGGGTAGGTTACCGGCCGCCCTGTTTGATAGGTGACGACGCCGGAGGCTGTCATCCTGCGGCTGAAATGGTAAATGACCACGGTATTCAGCACATGCGGAATATCATAGTTGGCCGGGTAGGCCACCCCGTTGTTGATCTTTTCCCAGGGCTGGTCGCCGTCGACCTTTACGATGGAGCGTGAAAAGGTATAGGATATCCACCCTTCCAGTTTCTGGCCGCTCCTGCGGAGGAGGAATTCCAATCCATAGGCATCCTGTTTGCCGGGCAGCAGGGTGGTTTCCACCAGGGGATTGCTGAGGAAATCGGCCCCGTCGACGAATTCAGGGTAGTTGACCGTTCGTTTGTAATAGAGTTCGAGCGAGGTTTCCCATCCCTTCTGTGAAAAGGTACGGAACACCCCGGCAGAGATCTGGTTGCTCCTGGCCGGGGGAATATGGTAATCGGCCAGTTTCCATTGTGAATTGGGCGCCAGGGCGATGGTATTGTTCAGGACAAAGAGGTTCTGGTGGGTTTGGTTGAAGGCGACCTTCACCGTTCCGTTTGCATCGGTGCGCATAATGACTGCAGCCCGGATATCCGGTTCAAAATACCACTTGATCGCCTGGAGCGTTCCGAAATGCAGTGTGTCGTTGATGTAACGCGCATCGGTGGGGGCCCCCGGATAATAGGTGTACACCGTTTTGGGTCCGATCGGGTTGAAAAGGGTAAGCCTGAGCCCGGCCGAGATGTTCATCCACGGAAGGACGTCGTAGGAATCGGAAAGATAGAGGGCGCTTTCGACGCCCTGTTCCGTTCCAAGTTCAACGGGTGTCCGTTCCGATTTATCACCAAAGGGCATCACGGTTCCCCGGTTCAGGTGGTAAAAGATAATGCCTGCCCCGTAATTCAGGGTGTTCTTTGCATTCAGATCGTGGGTAAAGTCGGCATTGATCCGGTAGTCGCCGATCCGGTAAGAGTGTTCGTAGGCCGTGGGAGGCTCCTGCTGATCGGAGGTGTTGAATGCATACTGGGAGCCGGTGAGTGAAAAATTGGCGCGCAGGGCCGTACTGAAATAGTGGCTGAGGTTCACCGACGCCCCGTTGTTGGAGTACCGGTATGCGCTGAGGTCGGAGAGCTTGAACCGGTCCTGGCTGTGGTAAACAAAAAGCGACAGCTGGCTTTTTTTAAAATCGTAGTTCCACGCTGCCGTGACATCGTTGAAGCCGGCTTCGCTGGTGCGGATCACGGGGTCGTCGATCTGGCGGAGGATCCAGTCGGAGAAGAGGTACCGGCCGCTCAGCAGGAAGGAACTGGTGTCTTTTTTCAATGGCCCTTCCACCGAAAAGTTGACCGCCACCGGGCTGACGCCGCCACGGGCCGTGAAGCGCTTGCGGTTGCCCTGCCTGCCGATGATGTTGAAAACCGAACTGAGCTGCCCGCCGTACTGAACGGGAATATGACCTTTGTAAATGGAGAAATCCTTGATGATATCGGCATTGAATGCCGGGAAGAAACCAAACAGATGCGAGGTGTTATAAATCGGTATCTTGTTGATATAAAAGGCATTCTGGTCATAGTTCCCCCCCCTTACGTTCAGCCCGGCCGAACCTTCACCAACCGTGACGATGCCCGGCAAAAGCTCCGAAACTTTCAGGATGTCACGTTCGCCCATCATCATCGGGATCTCCTTGATCGCCTTGGCCGAGATTTTCTCCAGGCCGGGATCCTTGAACCGGAAATTCATCTGCTTGTCGCCAAACACCACCACCTCCTTCATCTGGATGGCCGATTTTTTCATCTCGATGTTAAATGCCCCGTCAGAAAGAACGTCGAGCATGTATTTCTTTGTCTCCATGCCCATGAAGGCAAAAACAGCGGTATAGCGTCCCGGCTTCAGCACCATGCTTAAAAAACCATTCTGGTCTGTCACCGTTCCCGCATTGATCTCCTTCAGGTACATCGTCGCACCGATGAGTACCTCCCCGGTTTGCTGTTCGGCCAGGCGGCCCAGGATGGTCACCTTTGAACCGCTCGCGGCAACTCCTTTTTTCCCGATCCGCAGGATTTGCAGCACATCGGCTTTGCGCCCGGTGAGGTAGCGCTCCTCGCTCTGGGTAAGCCCCCTGGCCCCCTGGCCTGCCGTGTCGGCCTTCAACTTCTGGATCTCGAAACGGGGCAACTCCGCCGGAAGGATCTCCCCGGGCATGAGGATCAGCTGACGGTTCCATACGGAGACCTCCAGTCCGGTTCCGGTCAACGCCTTTTTTACAGCCGATAAAACGGACATGTTATCGGCATCCATGGTCACCCTGATCTCCTTTACCCACGATTCACGATAGTAGATTCGTACCCCGGTTTCATGGTAAATATAATCGACGAACTCAGTGAAGGGAGCCTGGCTGAAATGGCATGAAACCAGCGAGTCCGGGCCTTTATCCTGGGCGGGATGGCCGATAAACAAAAGATGCAGGAACAGCAGCAGGCTCATGGTTTTATTTGATGTTACCAATAAAATTGATCACCTCCGACATGGTCTTGTCCGACGCTTTTTTCACCTTGACTTTGTTTTTACGCAGGTAATTTTTTATCTCCCCTCTTTTGGCGGAGTCAAAGATTTTGATCAGGCTGCGTTTGCTGGTATAGGGTTTTAACTGCCCGTTGATCAGAACGTAGGAATCCCTCACTGTGGGGGTAAAAACATAATTATTTGCCCCGATAATGTCATTCAGGCTCATGTTCTTCCGCCAGAAATAGAGTATTTCAACCGGCCCCTCCCCCAGCACCTGGTATATTTGCGGTTCCTGCTGCAGGCTGAGCAGTTCAAAGTTCATTCCCGCCATTTGGAACCCTTGCAGCCAGGCTTTCGACACTTCGAGGATGTTCAGCGGACTTTTGTCATCTGCATACTGCAGCAGCAGCTGCTGGTTGAAGATGTCATAATTCAGGGAGACGTTTTCATACCGGGTGCCCCTGAGGGTGACGACCCCCGTTGAAAAAAGATGCGACAGAAGGAACTGGGTTCCCGTGGTTCCCGGCGGGGCGAGGAAGGTGTATTTTTTCCCGTTGTAGAGCGTCTGGTCCAGGCCATACTCCCTGTCCAGGACCTTCGCGGCCTCCTGTGAAATCAGCTTTCCTGAAAATGAGAAAAGGAGAATGATTAATAACGAGCACCTTGTGACTTTCATCGGGGACATATCCGCCTTGAGAAAAAGAGGATATAAAGGTAATGGAATAATTTGAAATGGTGAATGAATTTCTTTTTCCCGCTATTTATAGCAATAGCGCTTCATGACCCTGTAGGCGTCGGGGATCCCCAATTCGCCGGCCCTGCTCAGGTCTTTACAGCCATTGTGGTTGTCGTTCAGCAGGATGCTGATCAATCCGCGGTTGTAGAATGCTTCGGCAAAGTCGTTCCGGAGGGAGATGGCTTTTGAAAAGTCGTCGACCGATTCACGGTAATTGCCCATGCGGCTGTTCACGAAACCGCGGTTGTACCAGGCAATGGCGAAATCGGGATCGAGGGCAAGCGCTTTGTCATAATCATGGATCACTGCTTCGTAGGTGTGTTCGAGTGATGCCGAAAGGCCTGGTGTCTGAGGCTTTTGCATTGTCCGGCCAATGGTTATCTCATGCTGATAATCGTCCTGCATGTTGATGACCTGGATGAGTTCATACCGTGCATTGGCCCGGCTTAACCATGCGGCCGTATAGGTGGAATCGGATGCCAGGGCAGCGGTGAAATCGACCATGGCCGGAGAATAGTTGCGCATCAGCGACAACGAAACGCCTCTTTTAAAATAGGAATCGGGATTGGGTCCCAGGGAATCCAGCAATTTCGTCTGGTGCTCGGTTTCGGCGCGCAGCAGGGAATCGCCAATGAGCCCCGATTGATTGGCGAAGGTAACCACCGTGGTAAAGTAGTGTTTCTTCTTGTACACATCGTACAGCAATACCTTTTCGAAATCGGTTCTCCACAGCAAAATGCTGAAAACCGGCTTCAGCTGGATGTCGATCGTCTGGTTCTGAAGCTTGCTGTTCTGGGTGTTCATCTCTTCGAAATCGCCGCTCAGCTTGACCAGACTCTTCAGGTAATCCTTCCGTTCGGCTTTGAGGCTGTCGGGATTGTAATGGTTTTTTTCCGTCAGCTCCTGGGCGCGCTTGTAATCGGCCATCGCCCCCTTCTGGTCCTTCAGCTTGAGTTTTACCTCGTACCGGTCGTACCAGGCGTCGGTGTAATCGGGCAGCAACCCGATGGTCTTGTCAAGGTCCTCCAGGGCCCCCTGGTAATCTTTGAGTTCTGCTTTCAGTTTGCTCCGGTAATAATAGCTGATGATGTTTTTTGGATCGAGCTTGCTGACAATGTCGAAATCGTGGATGGCGCCCCGCTTCTCATTGAGCCCGATAAGGACAATGGCCCGGTTGTAATAGGCGTAGGAATTATAGGGCGACAGGCCGATTACCCTGTTCAGGTCCCTGAGGGCCCCCGGCTTGTCCTCTTTTTTAAGCAGGGCGAGCGCCCGGTTGAAGAGGGCGAAGGTGTTGGCCGAATCCATGGCGATGGCATGGCTGAAATCGCCGATGGCCGAATCAATCTGGTTCAGCTCGATCCACACCAGCCCGCGCTGTGAAAAGATATAGCCGTTCTCCGGGTTGAGCTTCCGGGCCTTGCCGAGATCTTCGATGGCTTCGGCGTAGCGCTTGATCTCCTGTTCGGCGTTGGCCCTGAGGATGTAGACCGACTCACCCTGGCAGTGAAGCTGAATGGCCTTGTTGCAGTCGACAATGCACGAATAATTTTTTTTCAGGTAGAGGTTTGTCCGGGCCCGCTGCACCCAGATATCCCCGTTGGTGCCATCCATCTCCATGGCCTTTTCAAAATCCTCCATGGCTCCCTTGAAATTCTCCAGCTGGCTCCTGACGATGGCCCGGTTGGTAAACACATCGGCCAGGTAGGGCGACAGTTCAATGGAGACGGAATAGTCCTGTTCGGCCCCCATAAAGTCATCCAGGCCATATTTGGCATATCCCCGCAGGAAATAAAGCTCCGGAACAGAGGACTCCTTCTGGATGGCCACATTGAGGTATTTCAGCGCCCCGATGTAATCCCCCTTTCGGAGACAGGTAACAGCCGATTGCCTTAAATTCAGATCAGACTGGGAGAATCCGTGGATCTGAAGAAAAAACAGGGCGCAGAAAAAGAATAAACGTTTCAGCATGCTTGTATTCCGGACTGCATAGATAACGAAAAAATTGATGAAAAATTTTAAACTAAATTTGCCCTTCACAACAGCGTGTTAGTTTACTGGAGGTATGGGGTTTAAAACCATTGAAATCAAAGTTCCGACAGGGTATTCGGATGCCGAGCTGAAACAGCGGATCGCGAAGGAGTTGCGGCTGGCTGAATTTACGTGGCAGATCGAAAGCAAGAGCCTCGATGCCCGCAAGAAAAACCAGATTCACTGGCTTTTGCGCATCGGGGTTTGGTCTGATGCTTTGGGTGGGGATGACCCTGACAGCGGGGCAAGCCTGGAGATCCCTTACAAAAAAAGAGCGCAGCGCATTGTGATCACCGGCAGCGGGCCGGCAGGATTTTTTGCCGCCCTGGTTTTGCAAAAGGCCGGGTTTGACACGGTGTTGCTCGAACGGGGCGCCGCCGTGGAGGGGCGCGCCCGGGGAATCGCCCTGTTTGAAAAAACAGGAGCCTTCAGCCCGGTGGCCAATTATGCTTTTGGCGAAGGAGGGGCCGGAACCTTTTCGGACGGGAAGCTGACTTCGCGGTCGAAGCACATCTCGAGGGAGCGCGATTTTTTTCTTTCGACCTATATTGAAGCAGGGGCGCCTCCCGAGATTCGTTACATGGCTTACCCGCATGTGGGAAGCGACAACCTCCGCGTGGTGGTGAAGCGGCTCAGGGAACAATACCAGTCGCTGGGCGGGGAGATCCGATTTGAAACCACCCTCACCGACCTGGAGACAGACAAGGGGCGGGTGACCGAAGCCCTGGCCGGCGATGAAAGCCTGCCGGCAGATTATTTTATCGTGGCGCCGGGCCACTCCTCCTACGAAACCTACCGCATGCTGATTGGCCGTGGCGTGCCCTTCAGGACAAAGAATTTTGCCATCGGTTCGCGGGCCGAACACCGGCAGGAGCTGATCAACAAAGCCCAGTGGGGAACCGAACGACTCCCCGGGGTGAAGGCTGCCGAATACCGGCTCACCTCGGAGGGTGACGGGAAGCATCCCGTCTACTCCTTCTGCATGTGCCCGGGGGGCATGGTGGTGCCCGCGGCCAATTACAAGGATATCAACATTGTGAATGGGATGAGTCAGTACCGGCGGAATGGCCGGTTTGCGAATGCAGGCTGTGTGGCGGGCGTCCACCCCGACCAGCTGGCCGGGAGGACGGTGACCCCCCTTGAGGCGCTCGGCTGGCTTGAGGATCTCGAACGCTCCTTTTTCGCCTTTTCCAATGGCTTTGAGGCTCCGTTCTGCAGTATCAGCGATTTTATGGCGGGCACCCTGCCCCGTGAGATCCCGGAGACCAGCTATCCCCTGGGTCTCAGGCCGGCGCCGCTCTGGAACATGCTGCCGGTACCGGTGACCCATGCCCTGCGCGAGGGGCTCCGGGATTTTGACCGCCGCCTGAAGGGGTACGGGCAGGGGATCCTGCTCGGGCTTGAGAGCAAAACCTCTTCACCCATCCAGGCGCTGCGCGAAAAGAACGGACTGTGCAGCGGGTTCGAAAACCTCTTTGTGGCGGGCGAGGGGAGCGGTTATGCGGGGGGCATTGTATCAAGCGCGGCCGACGGGATCAAAATCGCCCTGCAGATCATCGAAAAGGAAAAATAACGGATTTTTAAGGGATGACCGGGTGATGCACCCTGTTATTTGGGATGGGAGGTGACCCGGAGGCCATTGTTATACCTGACCACAAAGGCGGTTTTGATCCCCTGCCTGCGCAACTGGTTCATTAAGTTTGTTGCGGCGCTGATGGTGGTGAACGATCCCGTGGTATAGCGATACCATTCGTCCGTAAATTCCTTGTAAACCGCCTGTTGCAGTTTGAGTTTGGCCCTGATGTCTGCTGCCGTATACACGTCGGTTTTGAAGGCGAACACCTGCACGCGGAAGGTGAGTCCCTGTTGCACCGGTCCCGGTTCGTCATTCTCCACATTCCCGGTATCGGATGCAGCCTGCGAGTAAACCAGGGTGTCGGCCACCGGCAGTTCGGGAAGGGTTGGTTTTACCGTATCACGCACCGGGAAACCGAGCGGGGTGGGAAGTTCGGGGAGTTTGCCCGGTGAAAGGCTGGCGGTTTGTGTTTTTGTTGCAGGTTTGATGACCGGGAGCGGCACAGGTTTTCCGGGCATGGGGCCGAGGGGTTTTCCCGGGTTGGCCTGCTGGAGTTTGGCCGGGTTCCGGCGGTTGAAGTTGTAGGTCAGGGTGAGGGCGGCCATGGAATAGGCATCGTACTGAAACCCGGCCCTGGTGCCATCCATGTAATCGGAATTCACCCCGTGCAGGGTCCATTCAATGCCCAGGTTCACCTTGTCGCCGAAGGAGTACCAGGCCCCGATCCCGCCCATGACCGCCACGCCCGATTTGGCGTAGGATCCGATGCCGGCGGTATCGATGTCGTGGGTGACCAGGTTTTTCCGTTGGGTGTCCCAGCTGGTATAGCCGGCGCCCAGGGTTCCGTAGATGAAGAATTTCCGTGTCGACTTGTAGGTTGAGAAGAGGTTGCTGAAGTTGATGGTGGTATTGAGGTTGAATTCCATGAGGGTGCCGTCGAAATAGACATTGCCCGGCACCGTATTTTTAGCCTCCCGGCTGGTCCCCGAAATTCCGCCGTACATCACCTGGGCGCGCAGGGCGAACACGTGGCTGAGCTGGCGGGTGAGTGAAAAGGTGCCGGCGTATCGCCATTCGTCCATGTTGCTGCTTACGGGCCAGAAGCCGTTCACCTTCAGATCGCCGAAAAAGATATTGGGACCCCCGCTGATGCCGATGGACCAGTTGCTGAAGAAGCTCCGGCCCAGCGATCCCTGTGTTTGGGGGAGGGCGGAGAGGGAGAGACAGAGCAGCAGGAGACAGGTAAAATATCTCAGAAATTTGATCATATCAGGCATGCTTGCGATGGCAAAAGGTATGGTTCACCTTCCTTATACCTGTAAACAGGGCGAAAGGTTACACAATAGTATGACAGAATATCGAGGCCGCCAATTATTTCGGGGAAAAGTTTTGGCAAGCTATTGGTTTTTATGAAAGTTTGATTAATTTTGCACCCCAAATTCCTCCTTAGCTCAGTTGGTTAGAGCATCTGACTGTTAATCAGAGGGTCGCTAGTTCAAGTCTAGCAGGGGGAGCCTCACTGGACAAGCTGGCAGAAATGCCGGCTTTTTCTTTTATTGGTAAGGGTTTGAGTGGTTGCAACTTTCCTCTCTTCGAACAAGGAATTTATCCCCCGATCAGTTCGATCGAACGAAATCCCAAGATTTATAAATCATTATGAAGTTGCAAGTCTATAAGGGCTGGCCAGGTTAAATCGGTCGATAAGTAGTTTGACTTTTTAGTTGGTCAATCTTGTGGAATATTCAGGTACCCCCAGAATCAAACCAATATCCTTCCACTGTTTTAAATAAATAACTTATAATAATCCTGGAATAGGTACTTTCGCCCGCGTTGTCCTCCAGTAATCTCTTTTAAAAGGTCGACCCTCTCTAGTTCCATTATAAGTTTATAAGAAGACGGGGATGACAAGCCTGTGACCTTTTGAACCTGATCTGCATCAATTATCGGCCGTTGATATAGAGAATTGGTTATTTTTTGAGCATTAGCAGCCCTGCTTCCCAGAGATTGAATTTTGGTGTCGGTTTGTTTTTGTAGCTGTAAGATATTATCAAACAACAAAATTCCCTTCTTGGCAGTCTCAATTATACCAACCAGGAAAAACTTAAACCATTGGGATATATCACCGGTTTCTCTTACTCCCATTAGATTATCATAATAAAGTGTTCTATGAGATTCAAGAAAAGCGGATAGATAAAGGATCGGTTTCTTTAGTATCCCTTTATACACGAGATATAGAGGTATCATTAATCGACCAACCCTACCATTGCCATCAAGGAACGGGTGAATTGTTTCAAATTGATAATGAACTAAGGCAATCTTTAACAATTCTGGGAAAAATATGCCTTCATTATGCAGAAATTTTTCAATATCGCTCATTAACTCTTGAACACTTGTGTGAACGGGAGGAATAAACTTAGCGTCCGATATAGATGATCCCCCTATCCAATTCTGAGAAACCCGAAACTCCCCAGGTTGTCTTTTTTGTCCACGCACTCCCTGTAAAAGTATCTTATGGGTATTACGAATCAATCTCGATGAGAAAGGTAATTTCTGCAATTCTATAACTGCAGACTCCATCGCCATTATGTAATTTTGAACTTCTTCCCAATCGTCTCGTTTATCAATTGGAATACTTTCTTTGTCTAATAACGCTTCTTCTATATTGGTCTGAGTACCTTCAATCTTACTGCTCTGAGTTGCTTCTTTCAGAACATGCATCCTTATAAACAGATCAATATTAGGGATATAGTTGGAATACATGTCAAGCCGTCCAAGTTCTCTATCTGCCTGGCTAAGCAGTTGTATAACCTCCATATTCTCAACTACCCACTGCCGATTAATTGTTGTGGGCTGAAAACTTTTATAATAACCCTGGCTAATGTATTGGCCCGATTTAAAATTCTTCATCTTATAAAGAAAAGTTAAACAAAGATAATCCTTATTTAAGATATTGACAAAAAAATTAAATAAAGCCATTCCTTATTTAAGGTTTCGACTTTAAGGAATTTGGTAAATCCCCATGTCTTAACCCCCTATATGGATATGCCGCCCAATTTGACCAACCTACGCCGGAATAACATGACCATCCCAGGGCATTGGTTGTTAACGGGTTGGCAAGGTAAAACAAAATCGGCCAAAGAGTGGTAACTTTGAGCGGCTTCTACATCTGATTATGTGCGTTCGGGGGAACAAAAATTATCCTAAAAATTCAAGGAGAAAACAATATGACTATACGATCATTAAAAGTGACAGATCTCGGTTTCTCAGTTCGATGTTTGAATATATTGAAAGTGAACAATATTGAATACCTGGGCGAATTAACAAAATATTCGCTCTTAGATCTGGCCAACTTCAAAGGTATGAGCCGGAAGACTATCTATAAGATCATTAAAATACTTAAAGACAATGACTTAAAATTGAAAGGGGAAACATTGTAAATGAAAATATACGATATAAAAGGGGAAAGTTGGAAAAACCAGAGTTCCTGACCACCCTCTGCCGATTTTGGTTGACACCTCAACTTATTAATATCCAATACATAGGGCTGGTCAATTTATTTCGGCGAGGACTGGTCAATGCAAGCGTTTTTTCCAATCTGTCCCCCTTTACCGGTTTTGGACGATAAAATTAGCATCAGGCCGGATTTTCATTTTGCAGAACTCTTGTAAAACAATTGTAACTTGTTTTGCAAGGATCTGCCAACTATTGGACAAACATTTGCAAGACACAGCAGGGACAGATAACTAATATAATTTCAAGGGTTTACTCCACCAGGAATGATATCATGTGATTGCAACTTTGTGCAGTAAGGGGAGCAAAAAAGCCGCGAATTGCGGCTTTTATATTTTACACTTCGGACTCAGGTCTTTGCACCCGGCAATAAAATATCGAACGGTGATCAACGAATTTCCGTTTGAACTTAAAGTTCGCTGATCACTGTTCGATCGGGAAAACCATTTCTAAATAATCATTATTTTTGGCCAGATCAATCCTCAGATAAAATGACCAAGAACCGATTAGAAGCATTCAGTGACGGCGTACTTGCCATCCTCATAACGATTATGGTCCTGGAACTTCGTCCCCCGGCCTACATCTCCTTCGCCTCCCTCCGGCCGCTGATTCCAAAGATCCTCAGTTATGTAATGAGTTTCACATTCATTGGGATCTACTGGAACAACCATCATCATCTTCTGCACACTGTAAACAAAGTGAACGGGGGCATACTATGGGCAAACCTGAACCTCCTTTTCTGGCTTTCTCTGATCCCTTTTACAACAGCCTGGATGGGGGAGCATGGTTTTGCGGGTCCTCCAGTGGCATTGTATGGGATCGTGCTCCTGATGGCTGCAGTTGCTTACTATGTTCTGGTTCGTTTTATCCTTTACAGACACGGGAAGGATTCGGTTCTGGCCCAGGCGATCGGCAGCGATTTCAAAGGGAAGATATCGGTCGGGATCTATGCACTTGCTATCCTTTGCGCGTTTATCCTGCCCCTGATGGCACAGTTGCTTTATGCGCTGGTGGCGCTGATGTGGCTCATACCCGATATGCGGATTGAACGACTCCTTGAGAAGGAGGAATAAGCCGTTCCCATTGACCGCCCGACGCCGACTTATAATGACCGCCTTACAGGTTTGATAATGAAACAAATGAACTGTTCCCTTGCGATCAGCCAGGGATGGTCAACTCCATCGGCCTGTCCGGGATATTTCATTACCAGCCTGTAAACCGATGTCAGTTGCCTTGAACTATGGTTTTATAAATCTTGTAGTGTAGACTTTCTTGGGAAATTCACCTTTTGCATACTCAAAGTTCCTTTCTCCCTTTAAAATCGCCTCATCGGCATAAGCCTCTACTACCTCACCGATAAAAAGGCTTTTATCTCCTGTTTCTATTTCCTGTCTAACCAGGCATTCCATATAAGCCACACACTCATCGATAATTGGAACTTTTACCTTGAAGGCTGGTTTTGGGGTTAATCCAGTTTCTTTGAATTTATCAACTTGATATCCAGAATGGAATCCGCAATAGTATATTTTCGGTTTTAGGGTGGCAGGCGGAATATTTATAATAAATTCTTTGCTGTTTTTAATCAGATCATACGAACAAGAATTTTTCCCGATGGCACAAGCGATTAGCGGGGGCGCCTTTGAAACCGGCATACAAAAACTAACCGCTATTATATTTGATTTTCCTTTCAGATCCCCGGAGGTTATTAAAAAATGCCGCATCGGCCACATAAACTCCAAAAACTCGACATCAACCTTCATTGTAATTCAACTTACCCGTGTAGTTCTATGAATCATTCAGTGATTGCTATGCTCTTTTTCACAAAACGATATGCCAAATTTATAGCCCAGCAATTTTTTTCAATGTATAAACTCATATTGTTGGTGCATAATAAGAAAACACCAGGAGCGGCCGGCCTGGTGTTTCATATAAACCTAATTCAAAAAGCACACACAAAACCTATTTAAGCCTCGTTATTAACAAAAAACACACACGCTATTCAGAAGGCCGCTATGACAAATATACGACAATCTGCCCCCAAATCCAAGTAAATCTTTCTGACATCTCGATAAATGATTATCCCGGTGTCAATCATAAGAATCCATTTGAAATAATTGATTTATGACCTCGAATTTGTTTCTGGTATGGTGGATACCTCTGCAATCGCCAAATTTATCCGGGATATAGAGAGGTTTTCATCAATAAAAAGGGCTTCAGTTGTTGCCTTCTGAAACCCTTTTTATTGTTGCTGCCATTGTATCAAGAAATTAGCAGCGGAAATTTTGTCAATTTTAAATGATGAAAATAGTCCTATTCTTTTTTATCGCTTCCGCCGTGGTCGCCAATCATAACCCATTTTGTCCCTTGTTTTAAAAGGATATCTGTCCATCGTCCGCTTTCTGAACTCTTCTTTCCATCCTGCGATTCCCTTGCCATTGCATAGTAGTAATCAACAAATGCAACATCCCCATATATTTTTATCGCCACTGGGTTAATTTCATATACGGGCACTTTAACGCCCTGATAA
>SESA01000380.1_pt1 | contig 30100 bp, 51 predicted proteins | sample 3171451 | NCBI WGS metagenome assembly SESA01 (sample SAMN06051862, study PRJNA518727) | freshwater metagenome | biome: subpolar coniferous forest; feature: holomictic lake; material: water; isolation source: holomictic Lake 227, 8 m depth | place: Canada: near Kenora, Ontario | collected...
GAATGACAGCGAGTTCCTAGGCGGACACTCTGATTCCGACTATAGGTGGAGGGGGGAGGAGGGGTAGAGGACAAGCGTTAGTAAAAAAACGTATTCCAGGTCAAACTCTTTTTCTCTATTTTTTATTTTCTGGAGCTCTCCACAAGGATTTCGTTTTTTACTTTTCGTGAATCCTAATTTTTTTTCTGGAGCTCCCGTAGAGCAATATTGATTTCTCTCTCGGCGGTGACGATGCGTGATTCTAGTGCATTGATTCTACGGGTCATTCGAAGCAACCTAATGAAAAACACGATGAGAACTGCCAGTACAATAGTGAAACTCGCTCCCCATCCTACTATAATACCATAGGTCCAGAACCATAGAGTATTAATGGTGGATTGTAAGAGCAAGAGAGGATTCACATACACCTCTTCATATAGGTACCGTAACTAACTAAGGATTGTTCTACAAAGCCAAATCGTTTCCAAAAGGATTCTGTATTGTTTGCGGCCACTAAGGTTACGATAGGATGATTCATTAGTATTTCTTCTACAACTTCTGTACAGAGGCCTTTGTTTCGTACTGAGGGTAATAGAGCAATATCGTGAATGTGGTAAGTAAGTATTAGAGGTTCATCGAGGTTGGGTGGAGAGTGTAGTGTCCATGGATGAGAAAATACATAACCACTATCTCCATACATCTTGCATCCTGCTGGGAAATATTTGAGTTTGTTGAGGAAGATTTCTTTGGATTCATAGTAGTTTGCACCCCATACTCCACCAGAAACAAACACGACTGAGGGCATATCTTCCCGAAGCATTGGTCTCCACATTACTTTAGTCCAAAGAGCCTTTTTAATAGAGCCCAATAAGTCTTTTGGGATTCTTTGACTATTTCGATATTCTTCTCTACGGTTCCATTCTGGTAGAGATACCAATAATCGACAAGCGAAATCTCTTTCTCGTCCAAGAAATACTTTGGAGGAGAATCGATATTGTATTTGATGGAGAGAATCTCTCCTGTTTTGAGTTGAAAGCCTTTGTATGTGGTCATTGTTGTTCCTTAATATTATAGTCAATAATCCATTGTAGTGCAGTATCTAAATCTGACCAGTTTGATATAGGTTTGTTCTTGTTGTCTGTCCAGCGGTATGAGGTTACTTCGCCAATCCACCAAGAATTAGCAGAGTGATCCCATTTTGCTGAGGTATTATAAGTTTTCTGGAGTAGCATAAAAGTGTATTGAGGCGCTCAAGTAAGTATTAGGTGGTATAAAGTGGTATCTATTGGGAAAGCCTCGGAAGCGCCGGAAGCGTCTAAAGAAACTTGTATACTCCAATACTACCAATACGATTAAATGTTTAAGTGTCGCCCGTTGCGTTTATTTGTTGCAATCGCAGTTTCGTCCTTGATTACAATCTTGGTTACATTTGGGTACCTGACAAGTATCATGGCCTCTGCATCGTTCATCACACATCGGTAGAATAGAGAACCACTTCTCGACTAAACGCCAATACCAAGTGTTCACATAACAGTCTTTAGTTTTTCTCATAGGAGAGTTCCTTCTGTTCGTGGTACTCATTACCAAGTTTTGCAATAGTGTTAGCAATCGTCTTTAGTTTAAAACTGGTGTCATTGTCATCCAGCTGGGATGCAAGAGCATATAAGTCAATAATAATATCAGAAAAATCAGGTTTCATATTTTGATTACCTTTATCTTACGGCATTGTTCTTTTACTTGAATAGGGTAGTCTGGTGAAATTTCAGCCAGAGAGCAATCATACACCTTGACATGAATATCATTACCATGTTCATATACGATAAACCCCACTAATCCAATAGCGAGGGCTGTAATACCAATAATGTCTTTCCAAGTATTGTTCATTTAGGTGCGTTTTGTATTTGTACGGACATCCAAAGTAATGCACCATACCATGCGGCTAAACCACCAAAATATAAAAAGATATAAAGTCCAATCTTCTTACCGAATAACCCTTGATTGAAAAATGCCCAAGTGACACCCAACATAAAGGATAATAGGTTTAAATGATATACGGAGATATCAAAGAAATAGAATTTGTCCACGATTACTTGCTCTTCTTCTTAGGTTTAACTCGTTCAAAAAGGGTCTTTGAGGTACCCGTTTTATTATTAGTCTTTTTAGTTTGTTTCAATGTACCAGCTTTGTGTGTTTGTTTCTGTGTGAATAAACCCATGATTAACAACCCGTCCATCGAATATTAGAATATGAATCTTTATGTTTTACATTACCACGGGGAAAGTTCTTTGCAGGTGCTTTCCAACTGGCCGCTTTCCAAATATCACCCGTATTCAAATCAACGAATGAATGGCAAGACCTTTGTTTATAAGAAGATCCATGGTCATACCAATGAAAAATTCTGACATACTTCGTACCTGCTTCCATACCTGTCGTAAATCCCAAATTGACAGAATACTTACTATGGCCAGTATTCTTATTATAATCCTCTTCAATGTAACGTTGGTAATCCTCAATAAGAGGAAGCAACGCTAAAAGTTTTTGTCCTGATTTAGTCATAATTTATTCTTCCTTAAAGGGAAGGTATTTTCCACAATCTTTCAAAATTTGAATAACTTGCTTTTCCGATATATCATATGTAAAAGCAATATCTTCAATAGTTAAATCATTTTCATAATCTTCAATAATACACATTATGAAGTCTTTAATGTACGACATTTTTTAATACTCTCCTAATCAATATAAACCATTATACAGGAATTGGTGGGTTTGTCAACCATGGTGTTGTATGGAAACAACAGCCTTGTGGTTACAGTCTTCCACCAAGTTTATGTACCACTTCTTTGATTTCTTGGCGCATGGGGTTATTAACTGGAATCCAGACATATATTCGTTTTAGAAAGGCAATAAGTTGATTGACATCCATCAATTATATGAGGACCAAGTTTTTAGTTTGTTTCGTTTGTTTTTTCTGGATTGATTTACCAAAGAATCCGAGATTACACCAGATTCGACCAGAATATCAATCATCGCCAATAAATCACCGACTTCTTCAGCTAAGCGTTCTCTATTAGGTGGTGTACCAACTGGCCATTGTGAATCAAAACCAAAACGAAATACTTTGGAAATTGCTTGGGTTACTTCAGCACATTCTTCTTGTGTAATTAGTAGTGCTTCTTTTACTTGTTCATTCATCATCTTGTTTCGTCAAAAATCTTATAACTGGTAATTTGTTTGCCGCCATAATAAAAGCATCTCGTTTAGTGGGTGCAATTACTTGGCAGATAAAAACACCATCTTCAATTCTCATCTTAAATGGTGCAACTCCCATCCAACCTTCATCTACAATACACCGAATCTCCCAAACTTTAATTGCTTTACATCGTTTGATTAGTGCATCATAAATTCGTTTTGGATTGAAATCTTCGGCCTCAATTATATTATTGGCCATTTTCGTTCAATAGTGTTGGTCGTGTTCTACCAATAAATTGTTCGGCTACAACTTTAGCAGTATCTTCACTCAAAGAGGATTGCTTTGATATTAGTATTCCACCGACAAACAGGTCTACAGTATAGATGGTATCGTATTTGTAGATTACTGCTTTTTTATCTCCATCAACATACTCATCTAGTTTTTGTTGTACCATCATTTTATGATTCCTTCAAAGGCAAAGAGTTTAGCCGCATCTTCGGCCTCTTCTTCAGAGTTAAAAAATTTAGTGAGGCGATTACCTGTTACATCGTCAACCATATCAACGATCCACATGGGCGTTACCACACAACTTGCAAAGAATGCTATTTCAGCATAACGGTGTCCCTGAGCACCAAAGAATGTTACTAATTCGTTAATCATGATATTAATCCTATAAATCGGTTAAGAACAACACGATTGGCCACACGGCCACCGGCATATTTACTAAATGCGGAAACTAAACCACGGGTGGTTGCGTTTTCTTTTACTTCAAAGGTACTATCTTCTTCTGTGTCCAAACCTTCTGAACGGAGAACATAATACTCATCAAAGCCTGCATTTGTTACAACGGCGTATTTGTTCTTACGGAATTTAGATTTAATTAAATCATAGGCTGTCGTGGATAATTTTGGATAAAAATCCAAACATTTTCTACCAAAATCACGACCACCAATTACATAGAAACCAAGAACATTACAACCGGTACGTGCTTTCAACAGTTTAACATAAGCACCTGTTTGAGCATTACTGCTGTATATATTCTCTACACGTTCCTCATGTTTTGTAATTGGATCACGAATCACTAAACCCGGATATTCTCTACGGAAAGAATACTCAAATCCTTGTGGATATATTCTACCATCGTCAAGAGTTTTATAAACATTACGATTATTGTGTCCTTCACCATCGGTCAAAAAGACTGTATTGACAATTTGTAATTTGTATTGTTTTTGAAACTTGGGAATAATATCCATGGCAGAAACAACTGCCTCATTCAAAGGAGTTCCACCAAGAACCATCCAATGAGGACAATATCTTGGTGCTTTGGCCAAAAAGACTAGAGCAGAAGCTGCGTATGTAAATTCACCAGCAGTCATTTTACTGGACAATAAATTAAACAATTGGAAATTACCCATTACAATATCATTCTCTTTTGGTGTTACATTGTATTCAGGTGTAGTATGTGATTCATGTGTAGCAAAGGCATACACCTCATAAGGAATATTTACCTTTTTACAGAACATTACCAAAGAGATTAACTGTTTAACTGTATTGAGTAGATGGTCACTCATTGAACCTGACCAGTCTAAGAACATTACCAATCCGTGGGATTTACCATCAGGCACTACTGAAATCTTTTTGAAAATATCATCATTAAACTGATATGAATAAATCTTCTTCATATCAAGGTCACCAGTTTTGGCAGTAGAAGTCCGTTTCAATTGGTCGGCATTTTTACGCAATTCAAATTCTTTGGCCAAATAAGAAACTACCTTATTAGTATCACGGCGAATTTTCAAAAAATCTTTAGTGGCAATACCACCACTTGAATATGTAGATGCTTCGTGAAAATCCTTATACATCTTATACATTTTTTTGAATCCGATAATTACCTCTTCCGATTTAATTTTTGGAACATTTGCATAAACCCAATTTTTTGCATTTTCCGCATAAAGCTTCTTTTCATTTTGTTTGAATGCTTCATCCGTAAAGGCACGCACAGGATCACTCTCTACAGGTTTGTAGGTATATCGGTCATCGCCTTTAATGTGTTCTTCTTCACCAGAAGATTGTTGGGTTTCTTCATCTTGTTCCCCATCACCTTCACTAGATGATGAATTGCCTTCTGTTGAATCATCATCAGAATCTTCATACTCATCGTCCCAATTATCAGAATCTTCAAAACCATCACCACCATCGGCTTCATCATCCGAATCATCTTCTTCTGGTTTTCTTGCTTTGCGTTCTTCTTCTTGTTCTTCCATAAAAGCAACAATACGCTTACATACTTCAATCACATCATCATATGTTTCGGTATCTTCGGCTGCTTTTAATAGGACTTTTTCTTCATCATTGAATTTAACACTAAGGCCAACACCAATTTTTGCATGAAGATTTAATCTGTCAATAAAGTTTAAATCGTTAATATCAGAACCCTTAGTACCAAAGAAATCTTTTCCATAGAGTCCATTGTACGCTCTAATAAAAGAGGTACGGAGGCCAGGATATTTGAATTTGATTTTCTTTTCGATACGCACATCTTCAATCACATTAGCGATTGATAGTGGAATCTTTTCTGCGATTGCTTTTTTGATTCCCTCAATGGGAGTATAAAGTGCATGACCTACTTCATGACCCATGAAAAGGTCATATTCAAAACCAGTAATTTTGTCATCTAAAACAGGAACCGTAAGAATACGATTCTTCACATCAAACATAGCTGTAGGAATGTTCTTTTGCTCGATAGTGAGATTTTCAGTTGCCATTAATTTAGCAAGCAGGGATTTAGATTCAATGAGATTTTGCATAATTTTCCTATTTAAGAGGCCATTATCTCATAATCCAAGCATTTTGTCAATTAATATGTAAAAAAGCGTTGTTTTTTAGCAACAAAAGCGTGTTTTAGTCGCTTTCCTTTGATTTTAAGATGATTTTACCATCTTTGACTGAAATATCAAGTACCGTACCTTCTTTCCAGCCCAACTCTGCAAGCATTTCTTCGGGAAATGTTAAAATGCCGTCACCAGTACCATCATTAGCATCTTCGAAAGTGGTACTCCAAACTTTACTCATACATTTCTTTGCGTTTTTGATAATCCGACAAGTCTTTTTCAAATCCAGACAGAGTAGCCCACTTACGGCAAACAATATCTAGCTGTTTCCACGGTGGAATCTCATTATCATCTACTTTGGCATCAAGCCAAATATAATGACCAATATCATTTGGGTTATTCATGTTTTTTACCTTCATCTTTATCAAAAATTTGTTGCTCTAATGCTGTTGCTAATTCTTCTGCAAGGTTCGGATTGAACTTCACTAGAAAATAAGCAACATCTTGCGGATCAATATGCCTCATATTGAACATAATCTCATCAATACCCCGATGAATTTGATTTTCTTCCCATTGTTGTAACATAATCTCACCTTATTGTAAAGTATCATTCTCAATGCAACTTACTACACTACCTCTTTGCTTCGCTTTGCCTACTGATTCTAACCATTGCAATTCAATTCCAAGCTCTTCATCTGTTAATTCAGTAAGATATTCATTATATTCTTGCCATTCTTCTGCATTAATCATGATTTAAACTCAAAATATTTTACTAATTGGTTGGCGGCATCATCATACCCATTGAGCTTTAAATTATTAGAGCATTCCATAATCAATCTTTTGGAAAATGAGTTAATAAATTTTTCTAGGTTACCAGAAAAACCATCTAAATCAAATTCATAGGCTTCAGCATAGCAATTAATTGCAATTTGTTTAATCTTTTCATTCAATATGTTTTGTTTGTTCAATATCATCTTCTCATACTCGCTATCTCTTTTGCTTCATTATCTGTAAAAATAGGTACAGCATTCGATTTATGCATCGTTGCAATACCCATCATCTTTTCACCTGTATATTTTTGGAATGTTTTTCCACAAGTGATAAAACCTGTATCTAAGGATTCGTATTTTGGAGATTCACGACCAGCTGGTATCTTCGGCGATGAAAATGCACCTGTAGTCTTTTTGGATTTTGTTTTACTGAAATTGGTTGTCATGGATTGCATAGACACCAACCATTCTTCGTGTTGAAGTTTTTTGGATTTTAAAACTCTGCGATTCTTCCATTTTGGAATATAACCATAAACAATCATAATATAGAACTCCGATTTAAGAGTCCATTATACTATAAAAAAGTCTACTTGTCAAGCCGTCATTGGTACTAGGTTCCGGTACTATACTTGAAAGCGGAACACCAATCCAACGATTACTACCAGAAAAAGGTTGACAACAGAATGGTAATTAATCGTCCCATCCTTCATTTTTTACCATTTCTTCTACTTCCTCTATTTCTCGGCTCTTTAACTTCTTAATTTCACCATGTTCACCACTACGATGTTTGCTATGAAGATGGCTTCTTGCATAATCATAATCTTCGTTGTAATCTTGATTTTTACGAAACTTACCTACAAATTTAGTCACTTCTTTTCTCCCTACCTCATCGTTTCAAAAGTAATGCCTTTAATTTTAGTTTCCGGCATATTATGCATATCCTCTTGGGACACATAAATGATTTCCGCATTAGGATAACAAATTTTTATAATTTTCAGTAATTGACAGACTGTACCATCTGAATCATTAAATGAAAATACTTCATCGACTACTTTAATATTTTTAATAATTTCACGCCTAGTTTCGTAACTCTGCATAAAACCTCCACGAGCATACATCATCCACCAATCAGAATGTACCCCCACGATTAACCAATCACCTTTGAGGTGACACTTTTGTAATATGAATAGTTCATCATAACTTAGTGGATCAAACTCGCCGCAGGTGACAATTATTCTTTCTTTATGGTGCATTTATGGCAATAAAGTTGGAAATGCCTCTTTTACGAAATTATATGTTAAACCTTTCACACCTTGGTCCTTTTTAAAGATGCCGATAATAACTTCTGCTTCACGGGGCTCGATTGATTCGAGCAGTTGAATAAGTAATTCTTTTCGTTTTCTTGGTGTTAATGCTTCTGCTGTGGGATTACCTTTTCTAAACAAATACAGTTTACGCATTTCAGTAGAAAGTTGACAACGTGAAATTCCTGGTTTGGTATCTGGAACAATATAATTATCTGGCATTTCTTTTACCAACCATTCGATTTGAGGATGGAAGGTAAGTTCCAATACCTCTACTAAAGCTTTAGATAAATTCTTTTGAATTACTTCCATTTTATCTTTTTTGCTCTTTACTTCTTCAAACTCATCAAATACTTCATACATATTTTTCATTAGAATTCCTCAATCACTTCCATTAGGTTTTTAAGTTTATGCTCAATAAAGTAATTAAGCAATTTGTTTCTTTTTGCAGGAACAGTTTCATCAAACGTATTTATAATTCTATCCTTTATCTCTGTAGGAATCTGTGTTAAGTCAATTAGAACCTTATTGCGAGAATAACCTGATATTGCATCAGCTGTCCAATTGGCATGAGTTAAATCTTCATGTAATATCTTATCCAACATACCTTTAGTGATTGGTTTCTGGCGTAGGTCACGGACAAAACAATCTGAAGGAGAATAGATGTTTGGAATGCCATCACCTTTATCACCACGAATAATCTTTTCTTTAAGTTCTAAGGCAGGATTTTCAGACTTTACATATTTCTTTTGTGCAGGATTATATTGTTTGACATTACTACCATAGTGTTGTAATTGTAAGAAGTCACCATCACTTGATAAGATTAAAATCTTTTCGTGTTGTGCATGACGAGGTACTAATGTACCGATAATATCATCTGCTTCAGCACCTTCAACATCAATTACTTTGTATGGGAAGTTTTCTTTGAGTTCTACTTTAAATTTGGCTAACATATCGAAAATTAAATGCCAATCCAAATCGGACTTCTCACGGGTTTTCTTACGACCTGCTTTATAGAATGGGAAATATTCTTTACGCCAATACTTACGATTATCACAACAGAGAACAACATCACCATATTCATTACGGAAATTTCTAATGTGCATACGGAGAATATTGAGAATCAAATGGCGTACTAGATTTTCATCCAGTTTAACACCCTTTTGGTTTGATATCTGTGCCATTAGGCCAGATAGTAATACTTGGTTTAGGTCAACGAGAATCATAACAAACTTTCAAATAGTTTCAATTAACTTACATGGTACACGGTTTATTTGAAATTGTCAAGCATCCTGTCGATGATTGGCCTTGATGTAGTGGTCTTACGAGCAATTATACCATACCATCCTGCTGGTATTAATCCAGAAATATATTCTAATGGATCGGCAAGTACGGCATCAAAAGAATCTGGTTCACCATATTCATCTGAATCTCCACCAAGGTCTCTAAAAAGAACAATGTGAAATTCATCGCCCAAACTAGAGCCACCAAGGGGTATACCCGGATCGGAATATTCGTTGCCTTGGATTTGTATTGAGTTTTGAACATCACCTTCTAGGAAGGTTAAGAAATCAAATTTTTGATTCTTCATTGGTATTAAGTAATCTAGCATTATAGCCCTTGATGTGTGATTTTCTTACTCTCACCATTATCCATGTGTTATAGTAATCATCCGTTTCCATAACTCCACGGACAAATTGCTCTTTAGCTTCAAGATAACCACATTCACCTTTAGATTGGCAGAGATGTAATATTTCACGATTGAAATTATCGTGGCCTAATTGTAACACATCTTGCTTAAGAATGTCACTACTTCCATAGTAAGTTTGCCAATCACTACTTGCCTTATACTTCTTTTTCTTACCTTTAACTTGTCTGGTTTTGGCAGAATAAAAAAACTTCTTGCCTATGTATTTTCTACCATTCGTCAGATTTGTTATCTGATACACGAACCCGTAATTATTACCAATCAAGTCTTCCGTAAAATCTTTATTATCAAATTTCCAGTTTAGTCCCATTCGCCTGTGTCCAAATCATCTTCATTATCCTCTATATAGTCCTCGGATAATTCTTCGATAATTTCTCCACAAAATGGGCAATGCTCCGGTAGTTCTTGTGAAACCATTTCAGACATAAATTGTATGCTGTAGGTTGATTCACAATTGGCGCAATCGCCAGATAAACTTTTATTTGTCATGTTTGTTCTGCCATCGGTTTTCGTTTTCATACGATTCGAATTTAGCCTTTATGCCATAACAAACAGCCGAGTGCTCGCAAGGGCCAGAAGGTCTAAATTTAGGATCACTAGGAGCATTCATACAATATTGCTCATATTTTGTATTTTCAAGCGGGCAAGGTGGTTGACCGGTTGGTTTTTGAGTTGTAATCATCATACATCTTTCCTATAATCAGTTCTCCCACCTAAGCGGGAGATTTATTTTAATCAAAATACACTTAATTATATATTTATTATTTTATTTCACACGCACCGCCACCACAAGCTGCTTGGTCGGTAAGTGCTGTATTGTCATCTTCTTCGATTACACTAGATAGGTCAACACTATGTAGTAGTGGTACCATTTCATTAAACTTTTCTTCTGTAATATCTTCAAATGGTGCCTGAATGTATGTTCCACCATCATATGGTAATACGGCAATTCCGTTATAACTTTCACGGTTTTCCCACATCCAATTACCACACTTTTCCCATTCATTGGCTTTTAATGAGATTGTGCAAGATACATTATGATTATTCAATCCATCACGGTGACCTGGTGCAATCCACTCTTTACTGAATTTGTTTACTCTCTTTAAAAGGTGCATAAACGATTCTGTTCTGAGAATGGATCCTTCTGGTGCTTTCTGTGGAAAGGACATGACCGCTTCAATGTGTGGTTTGAAATTACAATCTTCAATCAATGCAGGAAGATTTTCACTCATGTAACGATAGAGGGCTTCATTTTTACCAACACGCATACGGCGAACATAGAAGTCATTGTGCCATGCATGAATACCTGATGATGTACCCAACACTAATGATGTTGTACCGGCAGGTTTAACTGCGGTTGTTCTAGCTGCTCTATTGATACCAATCAATTCAGCAACTCTAGCATTTTCTTCCAATACAATTTTAGCGGCTTGTGTCATATTCAAGTGTGTTACTTTATCTGAACCAATACCAGTCATTGATACACCAATCAGAGCATCCAATTCGGTGGTTTCTTTCCAAATGGAACGGAGATAATGGAAATCGGTATAACTGGCTTGAAGTGTTCCAATGAAAGCACCCGCTTTTGCCCGAGCATTTAAATCGTCTTGGTCGGCTAAGTCTGATACATTGACCTCCGTGAGATTACAGAACTGGAAGGGGCGTAATCCAATTTCAACGCAGGGATTTGTGCCCCAATCGTAATCGTTTGTCCAGTAAACTCCTGGTTCACCTGCACCAGACTCTTCGACCTTCTTCCATACAGCATCAAACTGTTCTCTTGTGGTATATTCACGATGGAGTACCACAGAGTTATTGGCACGACCCCGTTGAGGACTTAATTCCCACCATGGACCAGCTTTGCATGATAACATATCTAAATCATCAAAACTGAATAATGCAATCATAGCAGCTCTACGAATACCACCAGAAAGAACGGCATCAGCAATATGGCAATTAATGTCGTGTGCTTCTAGTGTTGATAGATGGCGCCCACGAGCACCATTTAATACTGCTTGAATTTTATCAATACAAATACGCAATGGATCAGGACCTGGTGCTTTACCACCGGATGTAATTAATCGAGCACCTTTAGGACGAATATCACGATAATCAAAAATAGGATCCGATTTACCTTTGAAGTGAGCTTTGACCAACACTTTAATTGCATCAGCCCAACCTTCAATAGAATCACCAATTAAAAATCTACGACCTTTGGTTGTAGGACCTTGTACGATGGGCATCTTATCGATATGATGTTTCTGAACAGAATATCCCACACCTGTACCAGATAATAACAAAAACATTACTTCGGAAAATGCATCAATATCATCAATAGGTAAAAATGAACAATTGAAAATTCTAGTATTGGAGATTTCAATAGGGGTTCCACCAAACTGCATTGACCTCATTGAAGGCAAAACTTTTTTGGTGAATACGAATTCTTTGTATACTGCTTGTATTTCGGATTTTAATGCTGGAAACTTCTTAATGTGCATTGCTAAATTGCGTTCAACGATTTCTTCCCAGGTCTCTCTGCGTTTTAATTCGGGAATATATTTTGCGTATTTATTGTAAACTGTGATATCTGATAAAATTGATTGGGTTATGTCCATGTTACTATTAACTACGCTCATGTTAGTGTTCTTTCTATTATTATTGTTGAGGTACTACAATGATATTCTAAATCTTTTTCCAATTGATAAATTCAGCTTTCGCTCTCAAATTTACAAAGGTATTTTTACTTATAATGTCTTGGATTTCGTCAGGTGAGAACCCTTCAAGCACCATATCATTAATGTCTTTAGATTCAATCATTTCGGGCCAAATCACTACATTATAATGTTTTTCTATAGCTTCATCAATTTTCATAACTATTTCTTTGTTACGAGGTTCATTATCAAATACCAATACAACTTTAGACTTATCATACAACTTGGTAATGGATTCCAAGTTTGAATCTGCTGTAGCCACCGCATTGTCGAGGAACATACTGTCAATAGGACCTTCCACCACGTATATCAGCTTCTCCTCGTCTATCCTGTCCATTCCAAAGACCTTTGGGTTATCATCATGTAGTTTGATAGTGATGTATCGTAACTTAGACTCCCCTAACGACCTTCCCTGTATCGCAATGAGGTTCTTTTCCTTATCGTAGAACGGGATAACGAGCCTTTTATCCTCCGTGTGTAACCCATCTTTCGCAATCCCCAAATCCTCAACGAATTGCTTGAAATCTTCCGCATAGTATAGTTGCGATGAAAAGGCCTCTGGAATCCGTCTTTGCTGAATATAGCTCTTAGCAAAATGCGCCTCTGGTAAAGAGTTGATTGTAGGAAGTTCCAACGCCTTCTTGAACTTCGGCGTTTCTTGCTTGATTTCCTGTAATTCCGGTTTAGGATAGTTGCTGTTGTTTGTGTCTCCATTTTTATATCTCTCTAATGCATACTCTTTAACGAGTGTAGGATCAACCCTATCTAGGAAGTTATAAAAGGAGGTTGAGGCACCACAATTATGACACATGAAAAAATAGTCATTCTTTTTGCGGTAAACATAACCACGTGATTTGGTTTTATTTTTTTGTGAATCACCACAAAGAGGGCACCTGAAATTATACAGGTCTTCCTTTTTCTGTGCGAATCTTTGAAGCTTCGGAGAAATCCGAAGCAGGAACTGCCTATCAACAAAAACACTCATAATATATCAATTCAAAATGGTAAAATTTAATTTATAACTAATGTACTATTGTATCAAAATTTATGCGAGAAAACAACCATGATATGACAAGTATACCACCAACAATCATCCACTTCCACTCTAGGAGTTTATCCAAAGTTTCTTTTTCATTTTTATTATGGCTTTGCATTTCGGTTCTTAATGCTTTTATTTCATCCAGTAACCTTAGTTCAGTTGCAGATACTTTATCTAGTACCACGTCAATTCGGTCATGGATGTCTTTAACATCAGCATCGTTTTCTATCCTACGCTTTTCCATGTCTGTATATACCTTTGCAAGATGTCTATCGTGTTGATCCACCAACTTCTCAATCACGGTATCCATCTTACTACAAAGCATGGTAAGGGTGCTTACTTGAGCCTGCAAAATACCAATATCCACTTTTGTTTTAGTTAAATCCACAAAGGATACAGGAACATGGTTATTATCAGGTGTCATCTTATTTCTTAATTATTCTTAATACTTTATTTATCGTTTGGTGAATCGATTTCACCATCGTTATTATTGTTTTTTGGTGTTGGGAATTCTTCACCATTTGGGTCTTTAATTGCTTTACCGATTAGTGCATTGGCTACCCATGCACCCATGTAACCCACAAAGTACCATTCGGATAATCGATTATTCAAAATCAAATACATGAATCCCCATGTACTTAATAACCATGCACCGAATCTACACAACTTACGTTCATTTAATCTTCCACCAACGGAAATTAAATCAACAAAATAGATTGTATTATTTTTATCTCTATTAAGTTTCCATAACCAATGTATTATACTATATCCAAAAACAAATAATAAAAAAATCAAAAGTACCGACATAAAATCATCTGATGTAAAATTACTATCAAGTATTCGTGTAAGTAAAGGAAAATTCATTTACTTTACACTTTCAAAAATCTGTTTTTGTCCTTTATACCAATCTTGCCAACCTTTTAATTTTTCGGTTACTTGGTAGTAGGTGCCGTAGTTTTCGGCAACGTTACCGAGGAGTTCACTTGCTTTAACATCGGAGGCTCCTCCAGGTAACTCGCTGGCACTTGGGGGAATTCCATTTTGACTGGTACTGTTGTAGAGCATGATTGTAGCATTAGAAAAGGTGCAATTAGCATCGTCTTTTTTAGCAGAATCTCTAAGTCTTTGAGTGTTAGCATCATTTTTTTCCTTCGCAAGTTTTTTGTTCTTTTCAACTAGTTCTACTAATTGAGTATTCAAATCGGATGATTGTTTTTCCGCTACATCAATTCGGTGTTGTAATTCGGCAACCTTTTTCTCTTGTGCATCTTTAACACTAATACCACCGCTGAAATAAAAACCAAAGGCTATTAGTATAACAGAAATAATGTTGATAGGCAAGCTATACGAACCAATGAATGGTATTTGTCCAAATAACAAAGCGGCAATAAACCCAAGCAGGCCAACAACGGCAGCTATGTAAAAAACGGCATCAGGTAATATACTCAATAACCACATCATGGTAGTATCCTCTTATTTCTTTCGTAACGATATCTTCTATCGTCTATACCATTAGTGCCACCATTTATAATCTTTGTCATGGTAACAATATCGTCATTATCACAAGTTCTATTTAAACCATTTATATTCCAAAACCAACAAGATGCCTCAATCGCACCTTCAATAGTTTTACAATATTCAACTGTGTCTGGAATAGTCTTTCCAACATACAACGAAAACAGTTTATAGTTACTATATCCCGTTAGTTGTATTGCACCACGGCCTCGGTATAACCATCCATCACCACTAGATTCATCACCATTACCTAAACGATTGCTATAAACATGATTAGCAATCTTTTCTGGTTGCCTTGCATAATGGTTTGCTTCATCTAAAGTTTTGAAATACTTTTTAAATGTGGTCAATAAACCTTCTGCGGAATAATTTAAATTTTCCTCAAGTGTATTAAAATCACCACTTTCATGGCCACATTGAGCCAGAAATCCTGCAACTCTACTTACAGTATTGATTTCATATTTGGGTAGAACATCATTTAATACTCTAAACAACTCTAAATGATTTCTATTTGTAGGAACACATTGTTGGAGTTTTACGGAATCGAGAATGAAATCCATTTTATATCTGCGGTGGGTTTCTTTTACCCATTGGTGATATAATTGGTGATTTCTTCTTTTTTGAAACACCAGGTTCACGCTGGTCAGTAGCCAATCTTGTATCACCTGTGCCGGCAATACCTGCTACAGAATTTCCACCACCTTCACCATCTTCTTTCATGTGTTTGAAGTATTCAACTTCTCTCTCACGCTTTTTAATGCCAGAAAGACTAGTTGCTGTGCCAAGGTTCTTACCTGATTTCTTAGATACCAATTTGTATCCACCACCCGTTTTGATGATGTGTTCGTTTACGAATTGTTTAAATGTTTTCATATTTTTCTTAATATTTCAACAACATTAGCGTCTAATGGAATTTCAGCGACTGATACATTTTTACCATTAATTCCGTAAACTGTATCTGGCATAATATTCAAATAGGACAAAAAAGTTTTCAATATATCATAATCTCTTTCGTCTATCTTATAGAATAGTATTCTGGCCGTTGCATCGTAGCCAAAAACATTATTCAATAAAATAATGTGGTTTAGTATTAATCTTTCTTTGAGGGATTTTGTAACCTTATATCTACGAAATAATCGTTTGAGATACTTGGTACGTTTAATGTCGCCCTCAAATTCGGATACAATACAATGCGGTGAATTATACTGCTTCATCGCATAAATTAAAAAATTCTCATCATTCAAATCATCAAACATATTATACTATTCTTGTGGTGGTTGTTCTTCGCCTTCTGGATTTAAATATTCTGTATCATCTGAAACATAGTAATCTAAATCGCCCTCATTTACAACGGCGGCGAATGTGTCGTAATAACCATCCTCGCCACGACCATAACTGTAAAAGAAATAGTATTCTGAAACATCTGGTTGCATATTTATGGTACCATCTAGGTTGGCACCAACTTTATGACCTAACTGCTGAATTGCAACAACTTCTTCACCATCGTTTATATCTTTGAATATGACATTTGGGAGAATTATGCCATATAATGACAATACTTTAGAAGCTCTTACCCAGCCACCATATGGACTTAAATAATTTTGACCTTCAAGTCCATCTTCCAAATCATCATTAATTTCATCAAGAGTTTCGCTTAACGAACAATCAATATGCTCTTTGGAAATGGAAATGACAGCAATGCCGTCATCTCCACCCTCGGTGACATATTCACGAAAATTTAACATCTATTAAAGAATCGTGATTACGGCGTTAGCAGTTGTAGCTGTTTGGTTAAGTGCAGTAGCGACAGCACGAACTTTCCAAGTATTAGCAGTAGTTGCCACAGCGTTAGCTGTTAAGGTTGTTCCTGTGTAACCTGAGAGGAAGTTTACTGTATCGGTAGAAGCATTAGCCCATACAGATCCACTATTAAACTGCCAAACATAAGTTACAGGGAAACTTGGATCAGAAGTAGCTGCAACAGTAAATGTTACAGTATTTCCAGCACCATGAATCGATGAATTACTTGCTGGTTGTGCAGTAATAGTAACAGTAGTATTTGCATATACTGTATCACCATCACCAATTATTGAACTTAAAGCAACCAAAACTTCTTCTTGTACACGACCTGCACGACCACCAGATCCAGTTTTGCGAATTACCCAACCTGTATGTATAGTACCATGTTCAACTTGAGCTTCATTGGCATCAATACCAAATAGTCCAATTGTTTCATCTGTAGTATATACATCTGGTGTGGTGTTTCCATAAAGCAATGCTACATTGACAGCTGTTGGTTCAGCGTGTGTAGGATTGTTTGGTGCTATTGTTGAATTTACAGCCCAATATGGTGCGTTGGCTGCATTATCGTTATTTCCCCATGATGACATCTTTTTCTCCTTTGAATGTCTGTTACTTGTTATTTATCTTAATTCTTTTCTTGTTTTTTACCATCTGGCCGAGTGGGTCTTTTCATTTCGGGATCAATTTCCAAAGTATCCCTAGTTGAGCCAGTTAGTGTCTTACCACCAGTTAGAACTGCTGCAGCTGTTGGTGGGTTATCACCAAAACTGTCTTCCGGTTTCGTTGTTTTCATCTTCGGTTTTTTACCATAAGATGCTACAGATTTATCTTCCTTTTCAGAATCATATAACTCTTCCTTCATATTGTGATGCTTATATAAAGATTTAATTATACGAGCTGATTTGGACATTTCTGTCCGTCTACTATTTGTTTTTGGTTCTGTATTATCTGGTGCATTAGCCCCGTCAAATGAAGTCTGCGTTGGTGCTTGGCCATCTTGGAAGATATCTTCACTAAATGGTTTCATGCCACCTTTTCTCTGCATATAACCAATAAGTCCTTGAGTGCGTTTCTTGGCAATCTCATTCGATTTTTTGTGCAATTTAGCAAAAGCAGGAGAAAAATCTTTACCATGTGAAGCTGCATCTCTGTTACTTTGTGCGTTCTTCAAACTGGCTAATGAACCTGCTTTATAAGTATCTAATGCTTTTCTGGAGATTTCATCAATCTGTTCAGTCTCTTCTTTAAGTTCACCATTTATCCAATGGTCGGCACGAACACCGTTTGATTTTAATTCGGACTTGGCTGCATGTACTTTATCAGCATCAACTTTAAAATAAGTGGACTTGTCGCTTTGGCCATTATGCTTCGCACCATGTTTTTTCAAAATATTACCAATCATTTCATGGCGATACGGATGTGAATGTGGAATTGCCAATTCATGTGTCTCTGATTCATTAACAACTTCTTCTTTGTTCATCTTTCCTATTGGTTCATTACCCATACGGAATGGTTTAGTTTGTTTGGGTACAGGTTTACCAGATTTGGTTTTAGTGAAGTCATATTTGGAAGCTTTCTTTTCCAATTCAGTTTCTTCTTTATTCATATGTGCTTGTAATCGGTCAATAGCAGAAGTCATGCCACCAGAATTCTTTTCAATGGCATCATGTTTCTTCGTTCTCGCATCAGCATCAGCACGGAACTTTTTAAGTGTAGTCATCTTATTCAAACGAGCATCTTCTTCACGGTCAATTACTCCCCGTTTGAATTGACCTTCTTGCAATTCATATTCTTCTTTTAATTTGGCAATATAATCATAGTCATCCATGGTCAACATACCTTTATCACGGATATTGATTAATTTCTCAACAACCTTATGTAAGTCCATATCCGATTTAATATCTTCCCGAGCCAATTCTAATACACGAATCAGTAAAGGAATATCAAATGTTACAGTATCTTTTTTATCTGTTTCTTCTTGTACAGATTCAAATTGATGGTCATTCTTCCATTTCATAAATTCAGAAGATTTAGCATGAGAAATTCTTGTATCGGTACTAATAAAACGGGGATTGATACCTCTTGAATTGAGATAGGAATCCAACATAGATTCATTACTATTTTCAGCAATACCTGCTTTGGCAGACCAAGGATCATTAGGGTTTGTACCATACGTAGACGCTGGTGCAGTACCCTTAATGATTGATTTAATTTTCTTTACTATGTTGTTCATCTTCTTGCCTTATTTGACAGACATATCTTTTTTAACTTTATTCATAGCATTGCGAGCTAAATCTTTTGCACGGGACATTGGTGTATGAACTGCACCAGATTTGTCTTTAACATTCTTTGGAACATCTGCATAAGGAGGATCAAAAGGTGCATCGTCTTGGCCAGGTGAAAGTGTTTTGGCTTCGTTAGTTTCTTTTTTACCTGCTAAGAAACGACCAAAGTTTTTAATATCACCTTTCAAAGATGGTTTCTTACCTAAATCTTTTAAGTGTGATTTATCAGCAATGTCTTGGTTCTTTTTAGGTGAACTAGGAATACCATGCTCATCTTCAAAAGATTCATTAACACCAGCAGCCTTTAGAAACTTGGCATGGTCAAAACGAGGATTTTGTTGTGCAAAAATACTTGCATGGTGGTTTGCTAACTCTTTACGCTTATCAGCATTATCATGAGTTTTGATTAAATCCGCAACCAACTTAAAGTCTTTGCGTGAAACAGCTTCATCCAATCCTTCAACTTCTTCTTTAACTGGCTTATTAAATGCTTTGTTTAGTAACTTTTGTGTGTCAGCAAGTGTTTTCTTAACAGTTTGTGGTTTGCCTATTTGAGCATTTGGATCACGAATAGCCTTCAACAATTCTTTACCTTCTTTACTATCAGGATGTGGGTAAGTATCCATCTCATTAACAACTTCTTCTTTTAGTGTAGATAGATGTTTATCTAAATCTTTAAAATTGAATGAACTATCGCCATGAGCTTTAGAATGCCTCGAACCAGCCGGATAATGATTCCATTCACCGTAACGATTAATAGAAACCTCACCTTTAGTCTTATGTTTCATTCCTGCACCATAAGTAGTTCTATTAAACTCCATGCCATGTTTTTTTGCAATCGAATCTAGATTATCTTCATTTAATTCAAATTCTTCAGCATGAATAGAGGCTCTTGCAGGTGTCAATTCTGGAGTAGCAGCTGCAGGTCGTGTAACACCATCACCTTTTAGTTTGACTTTGAATTTTTTGAAATCATTATCTTTGCCACCTTCTGAACGACCAGCTAATGTATCAGTAGTAACATCAGAGGTTTCAGCGGCTTCATTTTGTTTTGTTTTAAGGCCTTCAATCAAACGAGCAGCAAATGATTCACCGTGCATTTTCTTTTCATGTGCCTCAACTTCTTCATTCTTATAACGAGGTTCTTCTTTTCCTTTAGTAGGAAGTTCAGAATCCATATTAGAGAAAAATCTTCCAGCGTGAACTTTATAGTTTCTTTTTTGACCAGTATCCTTTACATAAAGACGAGAATCTTTTTCAATATCTTTTTTAGTAGGTTCTTTTAAAGAATCAACAGATGATTTGGTTTGGTCACGGTGAGCAGCTGCAGAATTACCATAACTACCACCAAGGACTTTGGTTCCTGTTGGTGTTGGAATTTTGATATTACCGGCTTCGTCCAATTGTTGGACTTTTTCAGATTTTTCACTAATGATTAAACTAACTGCATCAATTATTGACTGGCTGATTTTGGATTTTGCAAACATTTATTGTGCTCCCTTTTTCTTTTTCTTTTTTATTTCGATACCGATGTTTCTGTTTTGGTCCTTATAGGTGTCCATGCCTTCTTTATTACTAGCCCCACCTAATACACCACCAACACCCATGTCACAAGCACCTGGATCGTCAATGGCTTCTTTAAATTGTTTTCTAAACTTCTTAAAATCTTTTGGTTTGTCTGTATAATCATTACTTAGTGGATTTGGTGACCCACCAGATGGAAACGCTGTACTACTAGGACTTGCATTACTATATTCTTGGTCCTCACTATATGTCTGATTACCTAGTCCTGCACCACCTGTTAAACCTTGTCCTGAGGTTCTTGTATCGAATTCTGGTCCAACACCTGGTGGATTACCGATACGAGAAGCACTCAATGACCTTTTTACTTTGCCTTTTTCTTTGTCCTTGGAGAAGTTGCTTTCTTTGGGGACTGGCTTGATTTGGAACTTGGGATTGCTTTCTTCGCTGTAGGTGCGGAAGGTGTAGGTTTTGTTTCTTTTGGGGGCGTCCCACTTGATATTGTCTGCGTTGGGGTCACCGGCACGATTGTCGGCCGGGATACTGTCGAGACCGTCTGCTTTGAGGGCTGGGTTAGTTTTGACTTTAAGAAACTTATTAACTTTTTCAACATTTATTTCTTCCTTGAACAATGAAACTATTTTATCGTTTATATTTAACTTATTGTGGGTTTCTAACCAAACGGTTGCAACCTCGTTATAAGTTTTATTGTCTATAAACCTGTTGATATTTAGGTAAGTTTCAGTTATATCTTGTTCGATGGCGTCAACCGTACCTGTATTATCAATATAGACAAAATTGTTAAATGATTCGGAGAAGTGTTCCTTACTCTTTTGTGCCTGTACCCACTTATCATATCTGACGGATTCGACCATCATTCTAGATAATTTGGTATTTCTTTCTTGACTGGCTTCGTTTGTGGTATTAACAAATACCATCATAGTATAATAACCGAGGTCTTCCAGTTCTTCTTTGATATGGGAGATACGATTAAAGTCATCGGCCGGACCATTGATGATGAGTGGTCCACGATTCCTTATAGATTCTCTACGGAAATCACTAGTCTTTTCTGATAGTTTCTGTTTGTCTGCAAGGTACTCAAAGGCCTGCACGGAATTTAATTCTACTGCCTTTGATTCAGCAATGGCTTCACGGATTACAATATCTTTACCTGAACCAGGTCCACCCGTTACAAAAATTGCTTTGAACAAACCACGGTCAACAGATTCATGTACACCCATACCTTTACGGACATCATGGTAGAGTTCTTTTGCATGGTGTTCAGGAACATGGCCAGGAACACCTTTCTTAAATTCTTTATAGTTACCCGTTGAAGCATGGTGCCTCATTTTAGAACCAGACATACCTTCGGTACCTTCAGCATCAGGATCACGATGGCCTGCGGAATGTACAGTAATCTTTTTGAAGTGATACTTACCATGAGAAGATTCTACACCATTATATTTGTGTAATATATGATGCATTTCTTTAACTCGGTCAGAACCGACAACCATATGAAGGTGAGTTACACCTTTTTTATGCAATTCAGCAGCATGGTGCAAGACCGATGGATGTTCTTTGGAGGAAGATTTGAAAGAAGTTTCTGGTGAATACCTTTTTAAGTGTTTTACTTTTTGTTCACCACTTAATGGATTCTTCTTGGCATCTTGTGAATGTGATACCACGACAGAATGAGAAGCATTATGTTTAGCGGCAACATCTTTAACTTTATCTACAAGTTTCAAGTGACCGGATGTAGGAGGATTCATGCGACCAAAAGTCATTGCATGATGCTTTTCAGCTTTTGCTTCCTCTCTTAGTAACTCTGAAAATGATTTCATTTACGGACTTTTAATAGATTCTGTTTAGCAAACTCAGCACGATTGACAAGTTTAGTTGGTTCATTATCATGGTGTACCACAAAACCTTCAGGTTTAGATTTCTTACCAGCAATGTGGTGTTCATATCTACCTTCATGAGTTTCTAAAGATTTAACCAATGCATTTTTTGCTTGGTGTAAATGATGGTGCATTGAAAATAAGTTACCATAATGTTCTTTATTCTTTTCAACATGAGCAATCTGTTTCTTACCTTCACCAGTTTTTTCAGACTTGGATTTTTCGGTAGAAACCTTTGAAGCCATTTTTTCATGTTGTGAGTGTAGGTGTTCTTTGAAACCTTTAACACTTGGTACTTGGTCGTGGCGAACAGTATGATTTACATATGTTGATAAATGACCAGTTTCTCCACTATGTTTTGGATGAACAGCGTCATACATCTTGTGGCCATGTGTGTCATGAATTTCTTTGGCAGCAGTCATATGCTTCTGAAATGTCTTTTCATTCTCAGCGGAATGTTTTACTTTACTTGTATCGTGTTCTGCACCGTGAATGTGTACATCCGGATGTTCTTTAAATTTACTCATATCCACATGAGGTGTGGTATGTTTCATATCATCACTATATTGCGTATGAACGGCAACACCAACCTTGGAGTGCTTAACCTTTTTGGCCTCATCACCATGAGCAGTATAAGTGATTGTATTTGGAGTAAAGGAAACATCACCTTTTGCCTCTACAATGTAACCTTCAGATAATTTTTCACTACCAGCATGATGTAATAAGTCGCCTTGATAAACACCATGTTTTGGTGCCACTTTAGGTAGATGCTTTAATGCGTGTTTGAGTGCAACGGCTAAACCAGGAGCATGACCATGATTTCTATCAATGTCTTTTTCTGTATGATTAATCTTTGGATTTTTATTGAAGGCAGATTTTGTTGCAACAAAGAATTTACCATTCTTAGGATGATGGCCAAAAACTAGTGAAGGTGAACCATCATACTTTGTTGTTAGATTAGTGTTGTTGTGGCCGCCAGTAATATGTGCATGAGCTTTAGTTAAAGCAGCGTGTGCGTGTTCAAATCCTGCATGGCCGTGCATTAATGGTCTATCTTCTGCGTGATGAATATGCTTAAGTTCAGAACCTTTTTCGGCTTCTTCCGTTAGGAATGACTTAAATGATAACATGATTTTCCTTTTGATTTGCAACACACTTTGGTTGCCAGTTGCTTATTTATACAACATCCATCTTTTCAACCATAAAGATTAGAAAGATTGGGTTAGATACATAGTCGCAGAATTATTGGATTTTTGATGCAATAACCGTTAAAATGTTCGGATAATTATCTACTGGTTTCCGAACCTTGTCCTCTGCGTTACCAACATAGATTATTTTGTATCCAGATTGTATTAGTAGATTGATTAGTCCAGCTGAATCGAAATGATGAATATGTTCATTTTCTCTACGATGTTTCCATTTTCTAAACCACTCTGGACCGAGAGATTCATGAAACCAAGGTACCGAAATGACAAAATGGTTGGCTCGTTTGGACTTTAGAAACTTGACCAGATTGCGTTGGGGTATGTGTTCAATACAATCATAGAATGTCATTACATCAACTTCTAAACTGTCTGGAACGACTGTCCTTTTAGATCCCAACGGTACAGGATAGTCTGATATGTCATAACCATAAACATCTTTACCATTACTGACACAATGCTTCATAAAAGCACCATTACCATAACCATAGTCACAAATACTATCAAAATCACCAATTGTATTTTGAATAAGATTGTATCTTAATTCCGACATGGCATCATTGGTACCATAGGTGTCGTAGCTGTTTTGAGAATATGAAGCACTATAATCAGGTGATGGACCTGTAAGATTTCTCTGAAACCAATGGCCTGCGGTTAACTGTGAATAACCTTCAATCATGCTTTTTCACCAACAACCATAAATGAATTCAATAAATCTCGTTCAGAATAAAATATGTTTTTATATCCTCTATCGGTCATATAATCAATGATAGTTTCTGGAACAAAGGAATGAAGATGTTTACGATTATTCCATGGTCTCCAATATTCTTGACTGTAATGTGGTAAATAAAGAAATAATATTCCCCCATTATGGACTCCAACTGTTCCGTCTTTATTGAGTGTTTGATGTGGAATTTTTAATTTTGAAGTCCAATAATCTAAAGCATCAACCCAATTTGGTAAATGTTCCAAACAATGGCTCGAGAAAATATAATCTACTTGATTTTCAGGAAGATTATAAGCATCCCATCCATCATTAAACAATAAATCAATTGCTTGAGCACCAGGAAATGCCCATTCTAAACGATTACATCCAATATCGTAACCTACACCTTGACAAAATTTCTTTGCAAAAGGAATAGCATATTGTGCTGCATTACCTTCTCCTTGAATTGCAGGATAAATTTTATTTTTATATTCGATTGTTTTCATATTCCATTTTCTTCAAAATCGCCAAGATATAATAATTTAGATTTTCTATTTCCATAGAAGTGTTTTTGAAATGATGCTTCGATGGGCTTATTGTCCCACATTCTTAAATCATCTGTCCATAAAACCAATTGATCCACATTCATCAAATCGGCCATTACTGCCGTACCTGTAAATGCCGAAATGAATGGTTTGTTACAATGTTTAATAATATAAGCATTTTCCATCAAAGGTCTATTATAATCTAAAAAGTGTACATTGTCAAGATGTGATAGTGAACCGGACGCTCTTCTACCATCAATAAGTGGGCCAGCCCATCTATCACCCACATATCGTTTATCACCATCTACAGGTAAACCTAAATCTTCCACTTGTAATACAAAATCATCATCCACTTCAAATAACATACGATAATGGTCATTAACCCAATTCTCATAACGGCAAGTTTCGGTTGGCCGATTGTTGTTCTCTTTATCTTCTCTGGTAATAGAACTCAATGAAATACCTTCATAATTCATAATAATGTATTCATCATCAAATGTAACACTATTGATACAATCTTGATATTTAATAAATTCCTCGAATCCATTAAATCGTTTCATTTCACCACGAACCAACAAATCAATTTTTTCATTTGTGTATTTTGATAAACCGGATAATACAGGAAATGCGTTTAAGAAATCTCCAATATTAATGGTGTGTCTAATTTCAACTTTCACTTTGATATTCCTTAAATATAATAAATGGGTCTGATTCTTTGATTGGATGCAATTCAAACAATTCTGGTTTTTGTAGATAAGACATCAACATCAATGTTTGGTCATCATCAATTAAATTGTTCTTTAATAATTCATTGACACTATGGTGAATTAATGCTTCTAATGTTGGCCACATTTCTTTACCCGCAACAATCATAGATCCGTGCATATGTACAATATTATTTGCGATAATATCTAAAATGAAACTTCCATCATAATCACGAACATTGAAAAAATGGATTTTATCTTTGGTAAAAGGATATTGCCATTTGGTAACATCGTTTGTTGTAGAAGGTTCACGGCAATAACCAAAATCTAACCAAGCAACCAAATCTGTTGGTACATGGCCTAATTGTATGGCTTTATTTACAAAGGTTGATTTAAGTGCATTGACCAATACATAGTCAGCATTCCAATATTCAGGATTACGAATTTGTGCTGGACTTATTTGTTTTAAATATTCTGGATCTTTTTGTACTTTAGAGATTGAATCCCTCAGTTCTTGGAAAGAATTAGGAAAATCAACCACAAGAATTTCTGTTGGTCTATCTTGTCTTAGAAATTTAATATCAGCAGCTAACTCTTTAGAGGTAAATACAACAATCTTGTTTTCGAGTTTGGCCATGTGGCCAAATCTTTCCAAATAAGTTTCAGTTGTTCGGTGTAGATAGTGTGGTAATCCTTTATCAGGAGTCCAATCTCCACGGCCAATGTCAAAGAAGGCAGTTACAATAGTGATATCATTCATATTAATAATAATTTTTAAAGTTGTGAACTAGATTGTATTCAGGTGGAATAGTAGATAGGTCGAAAGGAATCTTTGTTGGCCAGATATTATAGAACCTTGGATTCTCCGTTAAATCTTTACCACATAACAGATAAAATACTGTCATATAAGAATCCATCCACCCAAGAGTGGGATAAAAGTTATCTTGAATCGTATCAATGTGTGTAATCAACCAAGAACGGACACTATCATAGTTTTCTAAAAAGGTGGAAGTCTTAAAGAAAGAACCACCACCTGTTGTATAGTAATTCTTTTTGGGAACTACACCAGAATAATCAACAATCATATCTACTAGTGCTTGCGGAAAAGCAGGCACTTGACCTGGATATTGCAATACATGGCCAACCATTTCCCATTCAGGTTCTAAATGAATATCTGATAATATCACAACATCATCTTCCATCATTGTAAAGAAATCAGTATTCATTTCTTTGACACCTTGGTGTAATCTATCCAACCATTCAATTGCTTTATCTTTACGATAACCAAAAGGTTGCGTTTGTGGACCCAAAGTCCAATTATGTGGCTGGTAAATGCAATTATATTGTTTGGTCATCGATTCATAACCAGAAACATTGTCGGTAGAAATAACAATCGGTGCATCAGGATAAAACTTTCTAATACTACGAATCATAAATTCTGTTGCATTAGGATGAGTATTGGCGTGGTCGTAAAATCCGATTGTAGGTTTCATAATTAAAAATTAGGTTTTAGATATTGTTGTTTGGGATATAAATCATTTATCATTCTTCGTTTTAAATCTTCGATATAGTTGTCTGATTGATGTTTTTCCAACCAACTGGTGGCAAGTTCTTTTGTTACATTTTCATATTCTACAAAATTATTCAAATTATCAACCGGAATATGAATAACAAATAATTGTTTTCTTGTTCCTGATGTATCACCTTCAGTTAAGGTACAACAAAGAAGTGTTCTAATTTCATAGATAACATTTTTCTTACCATCAAGTTCATTGTGAACACCAAATGCATCAATTTCAAAATCAAAAGTTATATTATCCATTATGTTCTAAAGGTAATTAAATCTTCAACACCATATTTTTTTTCAAAATATTGTTTCATTTCGGGAACACGGTCATATTGGTGAACAATACAGTATGGGTCAGCTGTTGCACCAGTAACAACCACATTATCTTTAAATACAGGTCTTGGTTCTAATAGATGTGGACCAAATTGTTCCAGTTGGTCTGGTTTATTAGTTACATGAAGATTACAAGTCCATCCATCCGCCAGATGAGCCCAATGGGTATATTTTCCATCATTATAGGGAAACAAATTTAAAAGTATATTATATGCGGCTTGGTCTGCAACCCAATCAGCTCGATTAGATGACATATGATATAACATAGCACACAAATCACGGATATGTTCAGAATAACCAGCAAGTGTACCTACATTATAAACAGGTGTTTCACTAACTTGGTCTAAAAAATATTGGCCAAAACAAGTTTTAATATTGTCGTGATTCCATTTTTCGTTTTTGATTTGGATTGCTTCAGAAGATGCCACAATATACGGACCATTAATATCCAAAACATTTTCCAAATATTGACTTGGATTACCTTGAAAGACCACATCACGAACATCAGTCGTGATTACATAACGATAATTTTGGTAATTGTGTAACAGATATGTGTAGATATGTAGAAATCGTTCCATGTGAAACATCATGTTACTTGTTCCACCGGGTTGTACTACTTGAAAACCAGCATCTTCGATTTTCTTAACTGTTTCGGTTGTAGCATTAAGAGCAATGAGAACTTTATCACCTTTGAAACCACATTGGTTGATAGATTCAATCCAAGGTTTTATCTGGTTGTAATTATAATTCTTAAATGCACCAATTATGAGGTCTTTTTTTGCCATGGTAATGTTCCATTATATTTTTGTTTCATCACTTCATTGTTATGTAAGAAGAATTCTTTTTGTACTGACCTCTCGGTATTTCCTGTACGATAATTAAGAGTATACAGGTAATTGGTGTCGTATGTCAAGTTATTTTGACGGAGAACATGAGCCAACATTCTATCTACTTCTGGTACACCTGGTTCTCTGGCTTTACGATACCAAATTGGTGTTAATTGTAATGCGATGTTTTTAGGTAAGAAATAACAACCCACATCGACAAAATAATCTTGTTCACCCAAGCAAGAAGGCCATTTTCCTAAGGATTCACAATCATCATTACACATATAATTACCATCTTTATCGGTAATCTTGCGTAGTGAAAATGCCCATTGATTACCTGCCTCAATGGTTTTCATTAGTGATTCAACATGGTCTGGTTCTAACCAGTTATCTTCATCCAAGAAACATACATATTCACCTTTGCAAAGATAGATAGATGCACCGTAGATTCGGTGGCCATTGTATCGGTCTGTTCCTGTTGCATAGGGTAATTCAATAACATCCAAACCAGGATAATCTTCCAGTATTACACGAGCCTTTGGATGTGAACCATCAACCACGACAAGGTGTTGGATATTTTCGTATGTTTGGGATTTTACAGATTCAATTGCTTGCCTGAGGTAAGGCGCTCCCGTGGTGGGAGTAATCACAGTCACTAATGGTTTCATAATTATTCTCTAGTCAGTTTTAGTATCTTCTCAATTTGTTTTTCTATTGCAGGTTTACGATTTGGCCAGTATATGTATTGCTTTTCTCCGGTCGAATGTAGTTTAGTGAGAAAGGGAACAATCATATTTTCCAATTGTTCCAATCTTGATTTATAATCTATAACCATACTCTCAGCAGGTTTGGTAACCTTGTTTACTTCATTGGCAATACGAGCATTATAATCTTCTTCACTTACTGCGGAGAATCCAAAGTCATCTTCTTGTGTGGCATATTGTTTTGCCAGTTTATCAAAGTCAATCAATCCCATAATTCAAATCCTATAAGTAAGAAAAATCACACATCATACGAGTTGGATAACCATCGGCACCTTGTGTATCCCGTATGTTTAATTTTAGAATATATTTTCCTGTTTGTATTTCCATATCAATACGTTTACCTGTACCTGTTTTTCCACCATAATAAACAACACATGATGAAGGTGCAGCTGCTTTTTGCATATATGATTCATCAACTTTAATGGATTTTATACCACTATTTAATTTATGAATTACATGATATCCGTGGCCAATTCCAGATTCTAAAAACTTCTTCAAGTTGGACTTTTGTCTTGCGGTCATTGATTGCCAAATATCTTCGGTATAACCTTTTTTTAATTTACCATTAAATATATCACAAAAAAGTTCAGGTTGTATATTGAACATATCCAATATTTTTAAACCATCAGCATTTGTAATTGTACCGGTTTTAATTTCAGCGGGAGTTAATACTGTTCTTACACCAACATTGAAGAAGGTTACAGTAGTACCTAATTTTAAACTTAGATAAACTTTTTTTCTTGTGCCTTCTAATGTTATATCGGTCACAATTGGACCGAGGTCATTGTTTTTAACAGGTATTTGTGAGGAAATTAAAACGGAAGGACTAAAAACTAAAGGTCGTTTATTATTCAGTTCACCAACATCTTCAACACTCAGTTCTTTCCATTTTGATATT